>Ga0213919_1000149_pt1 | contig 37359 bp, 67 predicted proteins | sample McNCre317MG_FD_161056 | JGI IMG/M metagenome (GOLD analysis project Ga0213919, IMG submission 161056) | Freshwater microbial communities from McNutts Creek, Athens, Georgia, United States - 3-17 MG | ecosystem: Environmental > Aquatic > Freshwater > Creek | place: USA: Georgia | collected...
AGATTGTATAATTTCTTTTGTGTATTATCAATTCTCTTCTTTTGAACATATTTATCTAAACGTTCTTCATCTGTCAATTGAGAATTAAGAATAATGTTTAATTTATGGTAAACCTCATCATTTATAGACGGTTTTTGTATTACGAACTCACCAACTATTGAAAGCTGATTTAGTATATCTTCAGTAAAAGATAATTTAGCTTGTCTATAATAAACCCATCTAAGATAATTTTTATCAACCTCTAAAATAGTTCCTACTTTCTGACCTGCATATTTGCCTGTCTCTAAAATAGACTTAACTGTCAATGTGCGAAGTAATAAGTTCCCTGCCATAATTAAAAAAGATTTACTTTATTTTCTTCAATTCTTTTTTTCAATGAGTCATAACCTTCCAAACATTGAAAATAATCTACTCCATCAGATACTTCTGTAAATTTTGGATGTTGAATGATAGATGAAACGCTATAAATAGTAGCTATTCTTGTTTCATGTTCTTCCATAGGTCTATGCATACCTAAGTCTTTTGCTTTTTCGCATTCTTCATCATGTAAATAAAATTCGATTTCAAGTCCTTTTAGTTCAATCATTTTGTTTGTTTTTAATTATTATGCACCGCTCCGCAATAGCGGCAGATGTACGTTTTAGTTTTAGGTGTTAAAATTAGCCCGTATTCGGGGTATTTTTCGACTATCTTTTCAATTAGGTCGCTTACTACCACATAGCCAGTATCAATCAACATACGGCATCTTTCATTCGATGCCATTACGGTCGTATGATCTCGGTCGTTTAAGTACTTCCCTATTTCGGTCAATGTGTGTCGATGGTATTTTATAGCGATGTAAAAAAACAAATGTCGAACCATACAAATGTACTCGAATCTTCTTTTAGATTTTAGTTGTTCGACGCTTATTTCAGCTACTTCGCAAATGTTGGTTGCGAGGGTTGGGAGTGGTGTCATGGTTAAAAAGGTATTTGTTGTTTAGTAATTTTTTGTAAATGAGTTCTAAGATAAGTCAATGAATAGAATTTGCCTCTGATGCAATAACCGATACTCCCACCGTTTACAATTTTCCTAACTTCAATACACCTATGTGTATTTATCAACTTTTTACACTTTGTAAACTGATATTCATTAGCAAAGTCAATATGCCAAATTAAATCATAGTTCTTTGATATTGTTATCATTATTGTTTAGTTATTGTGGGCTTATTAAGTAGTTACAGGAAATACTATGGAACTGCATAAAACGACAATATGTGTTCTATCATTGGTAGTGTCCATCCATCTCCTAATAATGATGCAGTTTGTTGTAAGTTTAGTATATCGCAATAATCATCAGGGAAACCTTGTAATCTGCAAAGTTCAATTTTATTTGCCATTCTCAAATATCCATCTTCGTAAATTATTGTATTACCAAACTTTTCTCTATCTCTAATATACTTTTGTGCTTTTTCAGATAGTTTATCTTTGTGTCCAAAAGAATAATACATTCGGTGCATCAATGCCTTATGTTTATCTTCTTTTACTTCGCCACTTGTAATAACATATTTAAGCAATATTTTTCTATCCGTTGGGTCAGGAATGTCAGTAACCATATCAAATAAATCTTTTCGCATTTTAATATTGCTCCAATAGTATCTATCCCTTTGTTGTGCAACTACTAATTCAGAATTTAATCTTGCTGGGTAAACTCCAAGCAATCTACTCATAATCCCTACATCTAATTTACTTGCACTTCCTACATTTTCTTGTAAAAATTTCACATTTGGATTTAAACTTTTGCAATGGTTTAGTATATCAATAAAAGCAAAGAATAAACTACTTTTTTCTCCATTCAATCCCTCACGTTTCCCAATACTACTTAAATTTTGGCAAGGGCTTCCACTTCCTATAAAATCAATACTACTCCAATCAATATCCTATTCACGCCATTTAGTAATATCTCCAAGCTGTATCACATCAGGAAAATGATGCTGTTGTAATTTAATAGCATAGGTTTTAATTTCACTTGAATAGTAGTTATTTACTTTTATTCCTAAATTATGGAACGCTTGTCGTAAAGTTCCCATACCATTAAAAAGTGAAACCACGTTAATAGACCGTACTTCCTGTAACACGTGCTTTGCAAAAGCGGGGGTTTCTTCTATATTTTCAACTTTCTGCATCTAATTATCTTTTGTGGTTAATTCAACATTTGTCCTTCTAAGCCCCGCCTTCGCAAAGCACCAAACGTTAGGCGTTATTGCTACCAGTCTTTAACTTTGAAGAATAAGCTTCAATCAGTTTTCTAATTTCAGTTTCACAAAAATTCTTGCGGCTGCGACCTTCTCCATTGGACAGCTTATCCAAAAGTTTAACTTCTTTACTATCCAAATGGATTTCTATTCTTACTTTCATATTTTTTCGTATTGTTTTTGTTCGTTACGGATAAAAACGGAGCAGATGTGAACCTTGCCTTTATACCCGTACCAATTTTTTGCTTGACTGATTACATTCTCTATTGCAGCATCTTTGTTTTCTGCCTTAGTGGTAATAGCTTCTGATTTTAATACCGTGCCATCCTTATTTTTAGTGGCTACATAAATTTTGTACAGTTCCATATTTTATAGATTTACGACAATATTACGACACTTATACGATATATGCAAATTTATTTTACAACCGCAACAACCGCCTAACAACCGTATTGCTTCTATTGGGGTTTGACGAATAAATCCTGTTCTTTTTGTTCACTATTGAACTGCTGGTTAAGGGCTGAACGACATATCCCTGAATATCCCAACAGCAGCAATACGAACCCGTTACCCTACAACCACCTATACAAATCATCAATGTAAAGGCGTGGTGAGGTGTGGTTAGTTATTGTATTATTTTGTTTCGAGTATCTTAGTTTCGTTTTTTCTGAAACTGTCCGTGCTTTCTTGAATTGGATTCCGTTTTTATGTGCGAACACTTGTAAAACATTGACCGAACATCCGAACTCATCCGCGAACTCCTTGCACGTCTTATCCTTATGTGATTCTAAGATAATCTTTTTGTGAGATTGTGTGAGGATGGGGTGCATGGTTTAAAAATTCGTTGTATTCCATGTTTTAGTCTTGGTTAGGGGTTGTGTAATTCGGCATTGTAAGCGTTTCATAATATTCACGTGCTTTATCAATCTTACTGTAAAGAGTTTGTATTAATGTTTCATCGTATGAGAATGTGAATACCTTGATTCGGTTATTCGTTGGAATCTCATTGATTAAATCGTTATTACGCTGGATTTGTTGGCATTGTGCTATATAATCTTCATTATCGTAATTACGTCCGAATTTATACACCAACCGTTCGCACTCATTAATAATCATTTCCTTTGTGTTAGGTACTAGGGCATAAATCAATCGGTACTCTTTAATACCTTTCAAAGCCATGTAACATTGTGCTTGTACCTTGTAAAGTGTATTCGGTTCAGCTTCAAAGAAAGTGCGTAAACTCCATGAAGTTTTAATGTCCTCAATACAATCCGAAAGGATAATATCGGGCGTTCCTATGATGTAGTCATTACTAAATCGTTCACGATTCTTTACGCGAAACTCCCCACCTAATACCGATTGAACTAACGCCATTGAATCTTGTTCCATTGATAACCCTTTATCCATGTACTCATTATTAATAAACTCACGATATCCAAACTTTCTTTCTAGCCACATTGATTCAACTAAAGTTTTCGCGGTTTCTGAAAGTTTACCTGCTTCTTTATCGGCTTTCAATTTCGGCTCTGTTAAGAGTGTTCCCGCTGATGAGCATCTAAATAGTATTTTATCCATTTATTTGCGCCTCCTTCGCTTCGTATTCTTTTTGCAACCCTAATGCTATGGCGGTTGATTTAACACCTTGTAATAGCTTTAAATCGCTGCATGATGTAATAAAGTCTAATACTCTTTTACTTTCCTTTTCATCGTTGATTTTATCATAAGAAAGTAACTCTGCATTACCTTCAAAGTTTTGTACATCTTTTCTGTTTAGATTAGCACCGAATAAAGTACCGAAATGGTCGCATGCATCCTTAATAGCTACACTTTTTGCAATACCTGTCGCCATAGGTACAGCGCCAATATTTATATTACTAAGGTCTAATTTCAATGCACCCGAACCCGCTGATGTTTGCAAATCCCATGCACCTACTCCATCATGAAACATCATTTCATTAGTTGCAGGATTAAGGTAATGAACTCGAACTGTAACTTGTATAGCATTAAATAATTGTTTTACTTCTTTTACTTCTATTTGAAACTTTTTGAAACATGACCTTAAAAGATATTCTACTTTATCAATAGGTAGATATTTATGGTTTTTAATATAAGGGTGTATTTTTATCCATTGAGTTGGAGGCGGTGTAGATAAGATTACATTTAATTGCTCTAAAGGTATCGCTACGTCTGTAAGTTGTTTGAATAGACTAGTTATAGTAGTCTTGGTAGGTTTATCTATCTTTACGATTTCATTTGACATTTGTGTAAATTGTTTTTATTGTTGATTAAATGATTCGCGTGTTGACGAATGCGCGACCCTTGTGTAGTAAGCTACAAACTATCTTCTAATTCGTTAACTTCGGTTTCGTTCCAATCTTCTTTCATCTCTTGGTTACGTTCGTCGTTCAATTGCTGAATCTCTTTGGGAGTTGCTGTAAGATGTGCGTCCATTTCGTACATATTAGCAAGTGAGATATTTTTAGTAATACCTTCGATACATTTTTTTAATTCAGCGTTGTATTCTTCCATTGTGATAAAGGTGTATGAATTTATTAAAAATTCAATACTCAATTCTTTTTTACCTAATGAGTAGTTGTCAATATTATCAAAGTTATTTACATCTATTATTTTATCTTCTGAATAGATAGCTATAACCGTGCAAGGTGATTGTCTTAAATAGATAGGGAACTGAATCTCTACTGTCTCGTTTACTGTTTTTTTGATTGTGATTTTCATTTTGTAATTGTTTTTAATTGTTAATTGATAGTGCAAATATAATATTAATATTATGATACTACCAACATATTAGCAACATTTATTTTTATATATAGTTGTGATACCTTAATAGATTCTAACTATAAAGTTTGTGTTTCTTAAATTCCTCATTAAGTCTATCCATGTACATTCTATGTCCTTTGGCTGTGATTTCTTTTTGTACCTTGAATGATATGGATTCCCAATCTTTCAGAAGTTCGTAAATGTTTATCCGATTTCCGAAAGTATAGATGTCAACTTTATCTACTTCGTAGTCGTGAATAGATAGTGGCTTTTCAATCTTTGGAGTAATATCGAACGTACATTTGATAGGGTAAAGATTAAAATTAAATTTGAATGATAGTTTTCTTGTTTGTACATTTGTCATGTAAATCTGTTTTATATTGTTAATGAAGGGAGCTTAGGCTCCTTTTGTTTTTTAATGTTCGCAGTTATCCGAAAAGTGTTCATCAGTCGCAGGGAATCGTTCCAAATCACCTTTACGCCCTTGTGCCTCATCAAGTCGAATGAAGCTATTATTTGCTACTTTAGCGGCTACCCATGAGCGGTGAATGTTACGTTTGTTCCAATAGCTTATTAAATCGTCCATAGTCTTTTCATCTGTCAATAGACGATTATTAATAAAGTCGTTGACGGAATCCATTTGTAATTCAGTTGTACATGAATCAATCCAAGATGATACGATGTGATAATGTGTAGAGTGTTTCATAGTTTAATATTTTTCGTTGTGATTAGTTTCGTCGAATCGTTCCTCTACAGCTGTCATGTAGCCCGAACGATAACCGATGTAATTGCTTATAAGTGCCACGACTGATAAGCATAGGAATGCTAAAAATAAATCTGTTGTTTCCATGTTGTTTAATTTAATGAAGGTGAATAAATGTTTGTAAATGTTTGTGATGTTGTAAATTTGATTCTAAAGATAATTCCGGTCAATGCTTCTTCAATTGCTGTCTCAACTGTTGATCCGTTTGACATTGAGTGATTGAAAAGATTTAAGTAGTCGTTGATTTCACAATCTGTAATTCCGCATAGATACCCTTCGAGTATTGCCATTGCCTCAATGCGGCTAATCTTTCGCAGCTTTGCGAGTTCGATTACTTCTTTATGGTTTATGTGGTATGTGTACATTGTTTAAGATTTTATAAAAGGAAGGCATGCAACAAATCCTACTCTACTACCTACCAACCTTAGATGAAAACAACTATTTTAGATTCTTTTTTAAGAGTTTTTTTTCGAGTTTTTTAATCTGTTCTTTATCAGCTTCGGAACACCGAATAAAGATACCAATAATTTTATTTTTGTACTTAGGTTTCGCTCCTTTTTTATTTTGCATTGTTATTCTTTTTAGTGTGAATGTTTGAGATGATTTCGCCTATATCATATGAATTACCTGTCATTATGCTCATTTGAAGTTCGCACATATCTGATACTACTTCTTCGCCATGTCCTGCATGATAGTAAATATCTCCATCGTAGTATTCTACTCCTTTTGGAGATGTGTAGCGAAGTTGTCCGACAGTTTCTGGGATGACTATGTATCCATATTGCATAATTATTGTGCTTTTTGTTATTCTATGTAAATCATCTTCATCATTTTTATAATAATACCCATACACCCATTCCTCTGTATCGGTTCGTTTTCCTCTAAATTTTATCGTTCTCATTTGTTATTCTTTTTAAAGTTAATAATACCGTTGGTTAATGCCCATAGTGGGGTGAGTTTAGATTGTTGCATTATTCCATTTATGGCTATTGAACCGCCCGATACTTCCACCCTATGCTCCTTCGTAAACTCCAATACTTCTTCCAAATCAAAGTGTTTTCTTACAAGTTCGTTTTCATCCTCGATAGGGTCTGACGGTAGTTGCTTGATGGCGTTGATGGCGAAGGAGAGGGCTTCTTTATTTTCTTGTGTTATGTATCCTCGTTCCATAGCTTCTAAAATAGGAATTGCTTTATTTGCGTTCATGGTGTGGGGTTATTTTATGTGGTTAATCAATTCCAAAGTATAAGTCTGAACTAATATCGTCCGTATTTGAATTTTTAAGAGCATTTATTAGGTTCTCCTTCGATTCTTTACACAAGCCAAAACCATATCTACAATATCTAAATGACCTTTCAAATGTTGAAATGGGATACATGATATCTTTTTCTAAGCATAACTTTTTACATGATAAGTCTTGAAAAAATTTATCGTGAAATAGTATTGTAAATGCTTCTACATCATCCTTTAATTCTCTGAAATAAGCCATCTTTGTAATAGAGAAATCAAAAATAGATATAATATCTTCTGGAGTTCCATAATGCTTTCTTATTAATTCAATTCTGATATTTGTCTTTTTATTCTTGTATGATATTGTATTTGCGTTCTCATAACTAAAAATGTAATCTTCATTACTTTTAAAGTATGCGTTCGCTTCTGAATAATCAGCTTCGCATTTGAAAAATATATCAATATCTTTTATTTTTTGATTACTGAAAATATTTTTGAAACATCCACCTGCGATAAAACCTTTATGGTTAATCATGTAGTGGTCAAGGAATCTGACTTTAGTTAATGATAGTGGTGATTCTTTTAAGAATTGTTGCATATTCTTTATTTTAAAATGTTAGTTAAGTTGGGTTAGTATATTTTATAAAGTCTTTTTGTTGCTAATTTTGTTTTCTCCCAAATGAGCCAAAACTTATTTTGTTTGCTCATCTTTATTTTTTTGTTTATGTTGTACCATCTAATCAATAGACTTTTTCGTGCCATCTTTTCACGCCTGTTCGTAGGCTTACGTTTTAGTTGTTATAAATTATCTACTTCAATTTTTACTTCGTTCCAATAATCCCATTGTTCATTAGGGCTTTCAAATTCATGCCAATTAATAGCTTCGCATATTTCATCAATAGCAATTAAGGATACTTTCTTTGCTTGTGATAAAATTTGTTCGGGATATTCATGGTTTGTAAGCATTGAACTACCAATGTATCCATGAACGTAATCTTTGAACTTTTCTATAAGTTCCTGCGCTTTCTCTTTCGGTGTTTGCTGTGTCATATCTTTTACTTTTGTGGTTTGGTTGGTAAGGGCTGCCAAAATTTGAATCTTATTTTCATTTTACTGACAGATGCATAAATAACTTCAACTGCCTTATCTTGTAATTCATCCCATGCTAATACATTCCCTTCTTTATCCGCATCCTCTTTAGTCGGCAGCCTATCCTCAACGCTTATCCAACGGTCGGGAGTGGGGTGTTTGAGTTTCTCGATAACCTCATCAATACTTTTACAGTTAGCCGCATCTAATATCGGCTTAACATATTCTTGTAATAAATACTTGTAATCTTCTTCTTTAGTGTCTAAAGAATATTTCATTAATAAATTGTTTATTCTTATTTCTTTTGTGTTCATTTTTTAAGTTTTAGTTGATGATTAATTATAGTGTGTGGTATAAGTATCTTATATAACAACGAATCCAACTGATTCAAATTTTACGTGAGAAAATCCGCTAAACCCATTCAAATCTTTTTGTACAAAATGTGTCCACCAACAAATAAAACTTGCCACATCTCTTGAATAAATTTGTAAACTTACTTCCGTTGGGTCTCCATGAGGAATAACCCTTATTGGTTCTGATAAATCCAAGCAAGTTTCAAATGTGAAGTAATCACAACCATGTTTTAAAGGTATTTTTCTGTCTTCGGCTGTAAGTAAGCCAACTTTGTTAAGGATGTTTATTTTATCCATTTTTTAAAGTTTTAGTTTTTAGATAAGGATGAAAATTTCAGTCTTAGTAGGGAGTTATGCGTAATTGCTAAGCCAACGCACATCAACCCAAGCATCAGTAAATGGTATTTGTTTTTTAACCATAACTTGAGGTGGTTCGTAATCATATCCACCAAATCCATTTCCATCTTCAAAAGTTTCAATTTCTTGCTTTAATCCTTTTTCTAAAATTCTAACGTGTATAGGCTTCCAAACGATATTGGTTAAATCAACTCCAATAATCTCAACTTTTACCTTTCTAAAGTTTGGATAATCCATATCACAATTTACTTTACCTTCTGCAATAGCCAACAAGCAACTACGCATAACAGCACCTAAATCGCTATTGGCAGTTTCTTCTGTATTCAAATTTTTGTGTTCCATATTAACTTTATTTTAAATTGATAATTTCGTGTATTAAATCGCCAACAGCGTTTAGCTGCAAAACGTTAGCGGTCATTTCGTTTTCTTAATTTTTATTTTTTTTTGCCCACGCTCAAATGATTGAATGATTGAACGAATTGCGGTTTCGCAGTAGTTCTTTCTACTCCGTCCATCCTGTTCCGCAATTTTATCAAGTGCCGAAGTTTCAGCATCGGTTAGGTGTATTTCAATCCTGTTTTTCATTACCAGTCAATTTCGTTTAGGTGAATAGTTTTAATGTCGTTTTCGGAAAGCGGTTTTTCGCCTTGCAACTTTTTCACAATATCAAGAAGTCGTGATTTTGTTGCAGGGAAATTTCGCAAATCATCTTTTCTTACTCTGTTGAGTATGCTTTCAATTTGCCCCTGTTTGTGTTGTTGGTATGCGTTCATTTTATTAAATTTTATAGGTTAAAATCTTTTTGCATTACTGATATTTTGTGTCCTTTAGGGTAGGCATCGCAACCCTCCAAAAGTTCCACTACTTCTGTATGGTCTTGCTGGCTGAACAGATACTTTGCCTTTACAACAAAAGGGATGGTTGTAATTTCTCTGCCTCCGTAGTGGCGAAAGGATTTATACCTGTAAACCCTAACTTTTACCTCTGTATTTGCTTCCATTGTAATTTGCTTGTTTTTAATTTATACGACAAAGATACGATAAAGTTTCGTATTTTCAATCATTATTTTAAAAAAGTTATTAACAATGTTAAAATGATTAAATGAACCCTCCCACAAAAAATAAAAATTAAGAAAACGAAACGGGCAACCGCACAACCCAACGCACACCGCTAACATTGCATTAAAAGAAAGCGGCAATGAACGGTATCGCATTGAAGGAGCATTTGTAGTGCCGCCTTCTTTAATGCAAATCCCGTTAGCGTCCCACCTTTCTCACTTCCCTTCTGTACGCTCGGTATAATCGCTTCCTATATTTAATGGTAATATGTCGCTTGGTATATATCCACCGATATATATTCATCAACTCTCTATCACGGATTATTCTTGGGTGTTTCATGGTTATAGAGTATTATATATTATTGAAATTACCTTAAACATTATGAACGCCCATATACTAAGTATTATAAACTCAAGAATCAATAATAATAGTAATTCCCTTTTCTCTTTGTTGGTTAGGTTATTCATGGTTTCTTTATTTTGTGATACCATATATTGAATATATTAGTTACCGTTGAATTTGTATCCCCATTTTTAATATAAACAGTATAGTTATTTTTATTATACAATACCTTCAACGTATCTTTTTTCAATGGATCATTATCGAGATAATATCCACTTGGCGGTTCATTTATTAATCCGCATCCAATCATGAGTAGTAAGATACTAGCTATTAATAGTTTACTCATTTTTATTTCGTTTGAATATTGTAAGGGTGGGTTTTATAGTAGATTAAAAGTATTGTCATGTGGTTAGTAATTTATAAGTGAATGTATATATGCTTCCGTTGAGGGTTTTGCCGTTAACCGATTGTATTGAATCTGATTCTAAAATCAATTTTTGTATTTGAGATGTAATATCATCGAATTCAATTAATACAAGTCTATAAGGCGAATAAATAGGCTTTTTACTATCATCAATTTCGATTTCAATTGTTATCTTGTGGGTCATGGGTTACTTTTTAACAATTCATCAATTTCATTTGCCAAGTCGCGGAGTTTATCGGATATGGATTTCTCCTTTTGGTGATTAGATAGCCATTTGTAGAAGGGGATGAAGGATTTTTTATTGTAGCAATCTCTCCAAACACTTAAACGTTGTTTTGTACTACTCCATACTTTAAAAGACTTCATTTTATTTATTGCATCCCAAATATCTATACATTCTATACTCCCATCTTCCATATTCTCCAACAACGCCTTTCTAAGTTCGGGTTCTTCAACCGATTCAAACCATTCACGCGCGGTTTTACTTTCGTCTAAAAAATCGTGGAGGGGGATTTCGTGGAGTTTAAGAGCATTATCGTTATATTGTAACCATACACCTTTATTAGTTACTGTAAAACATTTACAATCCTTATTAATATTACCTTCATCATTCGGTGCAGCCGCTTTAAGCACCTCCCTAAGTAACGGTAAATCTTCGGGTTTCTTCGTGTGAACGATACAGGTAGGCTCATCTTGTAGCCGCTTGATTAATTCTTGTTTGAGTTTCATAATTCTGTTTTTAATTGTTTAAGGTAAATTGTAATTATTAATTGCCTATTAATTTTATTTTATTATCAATCAATCTTATATCTCCCATATCGTCCACATCATTAACTATTCCTTGTAAAGCCTTATCTGATGCCAACATTACCCTTATTTCAAGCGTTTCAAGTTGTGTTTGCAATTCTGCTATTTCTTTATTAATTGCGCTTATCTCCTCTTTTCTTTTCTCAATCATATCCGAATATTCTTTTGGTATAATAAAAAACTCATCAAGATTAAAAGCAACATTATTTTTTGATGCAGTTCCCCAAGCATTTCCGAGCCAATCTTCTCTATATGTTTGGTTTTGCCCCGCTTTTAATGACTTTTCTAAAACTATCTTTTTTAATTCTTCATTTGATTTTATTTCAAAATCATTGCTCATTACCTTATGAAGCATATAAACATTAAGGCTTATACCTTGCGGCTGACTATCTTTTAAATTTTTTATTTTCGCCCTTACTCGTTCTGTTATTTTATCGACTAAGTATTTTCTTTGTGTTGAGTTCATCTTATAAATATTTAGGAAGTGAAGGAATATTTTTAACACCATTTTTATAATAACCTACTACTAATCCATCTTCAACTATTGCATTATCATAACTTAACATTAAATAATTTGCAAAGTGTTCAGCTGTTTTGCTTTTACCTTCTTTTTCCATATTTTCTTTGTACCGTGTAATTGATATTTGTTGTATACTTTTTATTTCTTTTTGAGTTAAGGTTTTCATTTTAATTGTTTTTTAATTCTGATACAAATATAATATTAATATTATCATTTCACCAAAGAAAATAGAATATTTATTTTTCTATATAATTACGAAACAATATAGATAGAACCTATATACAACAAAAATAGCCCACAAATAGTGCTATTCTCGCTTAATTACTCAACCAAAAACAATATGAACGGTGTAAAGATAATGAATAATTGAATAAAAAAAGAGTTAGCGGCAACCAACTCTTTAAATATATCCACCAATGAGACTAACGACAATCCAAAGATAATAAAAAAAACGTAGTTATTAGCTACGTTTCTTTCTTTTTTTGTGGTAATATATATCAGAGATTCAACAATCAAACATACTCCCCAATTCTCAATTCACCAAATATTTTTATGTCGTCGTTCCACCCGTTACATTTCCATCCTTTGCGGCTGCGAATCCTAACCCACTTGCGACGGTTACGATTGTAGCGGCTGTTGTTGCATCTATTTTACCTGTACCTACTAATCCTGCTGTGATGATTGAAATTAACCCTGCAAGGCTTGTTTTCCAATTTTTTAATATGTGTTTCATATAATAAACGGCTGTAAAGTAGCCTTACTTTTTCTCTTTTTCTTTAATCTCTTGTTGCAACTTCATCCAAGTGGGTGTACCTTTCATATCGGCTAACATTTCAGCTATGCACTCAATAATCTTTTGCGATGTTTCAGCTTTGTCAACTTCCCACACTGTACCGATTGCTATTCTTAATTTCCCATCTTCGTCAAACTTGAAAATAGTTTTATAGTTCACCGTTGCAATTGTATCAATTACTCCATTTGTTTCATACTTTTCTTTGTCGATTATTCTATAATGGTCTCGTATGTTTGAATTTCCTTGCTTTACATATTGCATCCATAATGCAGATACTCGTCCTCTATCATTAGGGTGCAAAAAAGAGATCCATCCAAGTTTCATCATCTCGTTTGGCTTCGCTCTAAATATTGTCATTAAAGCATCGTTCACACTTGTACACATACCTTCGTTATCACAAATAAATAAGGCTAACGGGTTGAGTTCAAAATGCGCCTCCATCGTCATTTGTAATTGGTCTAGCCCGTACATTATCTTTGAAGTCCTACCGGCTATAATTTCCGTTTTATGGCTCATATCATCACGGAACTTTGAAGTTTCATTATGGAATTGTTCTTGCACTTTCATGTGATTGATAATCTTCTTTACAATCCATCCACAAAGGGCAAATGTAGCGGTTAAAATTCCACCTGCTACCCACTTAAATACTTCAAAGTTTATGTTTATGTTCATCTATTAGTCTTATAATTTTTTAAAAATTAATTTTTCCATCCATCCGTTTTGCATTGTGCAGAATACGGGGTTTACTTCTTTGTTTATTGCAATTGATAAATTATATCTCAACTCCTCATCATGCCGATTGATTTTAGAACCTTCTTTCATTTTTATACATATATCAATGTCGCTATCAACTTTTGCCGTATCACGCGCCTGTGAACCGTATAACCATATTGATTCTGCATCGTACTTTAAAAGTATCATGTCAACAATCGTTTTTTGTGTTGCTTCATTTATCATGCCCAAAATCTTAAAAGGTTAGCATTTGAAACAGACGCTCCATCAATGGTATATCCTGTTTCTGTGAATGTGATTGTATGCCCTTCTATTATTGACGTATCACTATCTATGTATAGATATTTAATAGTAAAGCTCCATGTGTCGCCTTCAGTCCATTCAATGTCAAATCCGTCTCCATAGGCATAAGTTTCATATCCTAGCCCTATAAGAAAACCGATTTGAGAATTAAATGGATTGTCATGTAATTCAGTCAATGGGAATCCTGTATCTTTCGTATCTGTGAAGGGGCTTTGCCAAAATAAAAGGTAATTTGAAATCGGAATACTTCTCAAAAAAGTGAGCCAATTATTATCATGCTTAAATTGCATATCAGGGTCAGTTTCAGCATACGCGGTAATTGTATTGCGCGGTGTTAGTTGTGGGATAACTTTTTTAAAGTCCGTTGCTGTGAATGTCATTCTATCGCCTGTCGGAATATTCACACCATTGTAAATTGCTTCGGTACACTCATACGCATAACTACCTCCATTTTCTGTACACCAAAGATTTAACCATATGGTTGAATTAAACGTGGCATAGTTGGCAATGTTGCGAATAGAATTAGCCCAAGTTTTTGAGGGTATCGAATTGAGTAAACCCTGTCGAGATACTGAACTACCGCCTTCTATTAAAAATGAATCAGTATCATCAATATTCTGTACTGATTTCGATATGTTCTTTTTTATCCTGTCTCGTCGTGTTAAACCTGCCATATTAATCTGTGTTTAGTGTATTTGCCGCTTTGATACCTTGAACCACTCTTGCAATACCACTATCTGACTTTGTTGGAGGTGCTGACGGGTTTTGTCCTGATAATGTAATAGTACATGACGAGAAGTGAGTAAGGTTATCGTAAATCCAAATTAGAATCTGATTAATCATGTAAGAATTCATAGCATACCCACCAAGATTCAAAGTAGATAAAGCCGTTACATAAAGAAACATATTATTTTCCATATAGTTAATTGAAGGGCTATTTTGAAAAGGATAGAACGATGTCATGCCAGGTGCTAAATCCCCACCGATTGACTTACAATTTATACTCATAACATTATCAGCTATGCTTTTACAATTGCTGAAAAATACATAAACTTCTTTCGTTGTTAATGTGGCAAACGTATGACTAATATTAGTTAGTGAGGGCGTTGTAGCCATTGCCGTTTTATTTACACCCGTTGAACCGTCCGAATAATACACCGCGTAAAAGTTTCCTGCTGAAGGTGCTGAAATATCAATACCGAAATCACCTGAACCGACTAATACAGCTTTGAATCCATATTGTAAAGTATTAGCGCTTGTAAGTTGGTATGTTCCTGCAAGTGCTGTGCCGTTTGTAATTACATACACTAGCTGCCCCTTAGCATCCTCACCCCAATATCCCGAATTGAGTAAATAAGTACTATTCAGAAAGTCTAAGAAATTACGTTTGCCGTTGAATTTCTTTTGTATTGTTCTAGTTGTACCAATGTCCATAGATTCAATCCAAAAGTAGGATGTTTGCGGCATTGTTCCAATAATCAAAGTATTACTAAAAATATCAAAAGTTGTAGTATTAATTCGTTCGCGTAGTTTAATCGAATATTGCGAAAGTGGGAAGGCTGCATTTCGTTTTACTTCTAACTTTGAACCTTGTTCGCGTGTTACCTTTACTCCATCAACCCAAACGGAATCACAAAGTAAAATCCGTTCTAACTTATCCGCTTCCCATTCGGGCAAACCTTGTGTAAAGTTTCCTAAGTTAAGTAAATAAGTTCTAAAGGCTATACCGCTTACCATTTCAGAATTTAACGGTTGATCTTCGTACACATTGAATTTACTACCTGTATCCATCTCTGCCATTAATCCATCTATTCTTTTTTGGAAGATAAAGGATGATGATGGGTATACAACCGATTGGTCGTTAAACGTGCTGTAATAGTCTATTCTGACCGTTTTAGGGTGTGATTGTTTTAGGTCGAACGGCTCAAAAATAATGTATTGATTCGATGAGCCTGGATTGTAGGAAAGTTGAAGGAAATAAACTCCTTCAGGTACATCATAAAGCTGAATCGTAATCGTGTAAAGTTTCATACTGTCCCATGTTCCTGATTCTTGAACAACGGTAACGGTCTTTGAAGTGTATTCGATTCCATTTACGTCCAAAAGTCTCGCGTGTTGGTAATGCCCTAAAGTGGAATCACTACCTAGCCATTGAAGTCGAATAGTATCCGATTGTTGGAAAGGTTGAATGTAATTTACTTTTTGCTCATACGGTTTATACATTCGTTTAAAGAAATCATCATCGAAGCCTTTAAAGTTGAATTGAGGGTTAAAAACATTCAAGTAAGTCGTACCGCTTATCGCTTGGTTATCGCTTTGCCATAGCTGTCTAAGTGGGTTTAATAAAGGAAATTCAAAAATATTTGCCATGTTTTAACTTACTGTGTTTTAAATAGTCTTAGCTTTGAATACAAATTTACATTATGAAACAGATTATTTCTTTTATTTTTATCGTTGCAGCCTTTTGTAGCTGTCAAAAGAAACAATGTTATCAGTGCATACATATTACTAATTTTGGAGGGAATACTAAGCCTCAAATTGATTATTCGTCTCATTGTGGATGGACTGAAACGGATAAACTTAACTACGTCCAAAGTCAATCTATTGTATCGAGCAAATATAGCGTTCGTGTTAGTTGTACCGTTCATTAGTTATCTTATTAGGTTAGTTAAATCAGTTCCGATACTTGTATTGGTTGCAAGCATCTTAAATTTCGCATTACCACGCATTGCAGGTCTTGTACTCACCGAAAGTATGTAGCCATAATAAGAAACGCCTAAATACACAATCTCGATAAATGAGTAAGGATCGCTTTCTATGAGGTTATACAAATTGATTTGTTCGTTTGTTTCGAATTCAAAAATTACCGGTTGAAATAACTCCGCTCCATCAGGGCATAATTGCGCTATTTGTATCGCCTCGCCTTCGTTGTAGTCTATGAACCCTAATGTCTCGGTATACATCTTCAGATTGCCTACATTATTCTTTCCCGAAAGTTGGAAGTTGAAGTAGTCGTTGTCGTTTAGTTTGAAACACGCTCTGAAATAATCTCCATTTCGTACAAGTGAACGCTTAGGACTGAAAAGTATATTGTATGCCGTATCCGGACTGAATATGTTGAAGATTTCCCAAACGCCGGGTACAATCGGGTCCCGATGAATTAAATGGTAGTTGATTGTATTACCTGTAACGGGATCCGTATAGGTATTTGAATTGTCATCGTTAATATGCAAAGCAAATACATCATTATCATTCTGTGAATCAGAAATCGTCTTGCCAGAGTAGTTAATTCTTTCAAATTCCCTACCATACATGTCGCATCGCCATGGACTTACATAATCTGCAGTCTTTTGAATCCGAACTAATGAAGAAAGATAGGTTTGAGTATTGTTGAACTCATCCTTGCCATTCGTAATTTCTAGTATTCCGTCTCCTTTTTGGTCATAAGAATAAGTTCCGCTCCCAATGTTCAACGTTGACCATGATTCTTGTGTAAATGGAGTTGCTTTAAAATTTACGACACTTGAAATCTTAGGGTAATACGGGCTTACAGAGGTTTTGAATACATCAGTCTTGAATACTAAATCAACCGTATTTGAAACTTTATCGTACACGAATGCAACTCCAAATTCGGTGTTCATAAACTTGAAGAAATCAGCAAATGTGGTTCTTAATTTACTGCCTGATAGACCTTTTATTCCATCCCCGGACGATACCGCAAGTTGATTCGTATAAACCGTATCGAACCAAGTTGTATTGATTGTTAAATCTGGGTCAGGAACTCCCAAGTGTACATCCGGTGCACTTATTTGTTTGATCAGATATATAAAAACATCTTTAACGTATAAGTGCGGGGTATATGTAGCTGCGAATCGGTTGGTGAACGATGCGGCCAAATCAATGCCATATACATTTGTCGAATAATCTCCAGAAGGTATCACCAATCCACCCCCGCCAATTATTTCCATTCTGAAAAGAAAAACTAATCCATATCCATCTGGTACGGTTATAGTTTGAGTATCTGTTCCGGCATATATATGCGAGACGTTTGCATGGTGGGTGAAGCTGCTATTAAGTATATAATAGTAAGAAGATATTGGACTGCCTATGGGATACAATCCATACAATAATTGTGCATTTGCATCTGCTGTTCCAATCCCGGTTGTTACAAGGAAATTAAAATCACACTTTAATTCAATATCAACTGAACTTCCGCTTGTATTTTGAAGAAACGTGCTGTTAGGTCCACCACTTCCATAATTCTGCTCATAGAATTTTATTGATACATTCGTTCCTTCTGAATCAATATAAGTTAAATCAGGAAAGAAATCAAAATTTTGACCGGCAACACCTTCCCAATTTATTTTAGCCTGTAATAACAACCCATCATCATACACATACTGCACATCAGGGTTCCCATCAATCGCAAACTCATAAGGTGTATGCTCACGAGCTTTTAGTTTAGCTGCAAATCCATTCTCCATAACCGGCACAACTACATAATCGAACTCGTCTTGTGCCTGCGAGAAATCAAGATCACCTCTGAAAAACAAATCATAAGCGTATGTATCCGGGTTGAATTTCTCAACATACAACTCGCACTTTGCCTCAATGCCTTGATTGTATAATAAGTATCGTAGAATCTTTGCGCCGTCTTTGTGAAATTTTAAGGGGGTGGCATAGGTGGTAAACATGCCGTAATAGGTGAATCCTCTTTCCCATCCTATCTCATATTCCTGCCATCCTTCAGGAGCTCGTTGTATCTCGGTTGGTGTTACATTAGCGAAGTATGCGCCTGTATTATCAATGGTGTGATAATACCAATCTGTTCCATCAAAATAGCGTAAATAGTGTTTGTATGGATTTCTTTGTGCCAATTATCTTATATTAGATTGTCTGTATGATTCAAAACCGCTTAATCCGTAATAGTTCGCTGTTAAGTTCTTCGCGCGTAAATCTTGACGAAGCCCTTTAAGTTCTATAATTTCCTCATCTGTTTTTTCAAGCAAAGCCATTTGAATTGAATCGGTTGATACTTTGCTACCGTCAGCAAGTTTTACCATTGCCGTTCTGTAAATCGCACTCATTAACTCGGAATTATTGAGTACCATATCATCAGCTTTTAGGAAAGTTTTAGTAGGCGCGTTTGGTGTGATTTCCAAACGTCCATCACCGCGCAAAATCGCCTCGCGTCCTGCCTCACCGACTATGGCGAACTCATCCTTACCCTTACCGCGTCCTTTTGCGTATTGTGGTAGTGGAGTGGCTAATACTTTTGCTAGTTCTGCACCACCTGCAATACCTGCACCGACTGACAAAGCAAGTCCCGGATAACCGCCCGGATTCGCAAGGAAACCAATAACCGCCTCCGCTGTCTTTGCAATGATATTTGTAACAGATAAAGCCTTTTGTATTACCGCTTGTTTGCGTTGTGCTGTGATTCTATCTCTATCTATCTTCTTTTGTTGTGCTTCATTTTCTGCTTGTAATTGTAGTTTCTTTTTCTCTTTTTGAGTATTTGATAAACCACTTTGCTCAATAAATCTCAATTCATTATCGTAACTCACTTTTAATGCTTTATCACGTTTATCAATTTGCATGATTTCACGCGCGTAAACCGCATCTGAAATATCAGAAATTGCACTTGTAACATCGCTAGTAAGTTGCACAATCTCTTGCATTAACTTTTTACGTTCCTCTAACCTTTTTTTATTCTGTTCTTTGGCTTCCTTATCTTCTTCGGCTGCAATTTGCTTTCTATTTGCGCGTTCAATTAATTGTCTATTTAATGCTTGTGCTTCGGGGTCTCCTAATCCTGCGGGGTATTCGGTTTCAATATCCTTTTCAATTTCTGCATACATTTTTTCATATGCGTCTCCAAGTGCCTTAACTGTTTCGGGTGAAATCCCAACCGATACCATATCTTCCTTTAATTCCTTGATATGTATTGTTGGTTTTACATAAACGTCTACTTTTTTCACTTTACCTTCATCACCATGAGTTAAATCATGGTCTTTTTTAAACTTTGCTAATTCCATTGCGGTTTCTTCCCATGCTTTCTCTGCGGCTTTTGCTTCGTCTTGTGCTTGTTGTCTATAATACTTTTTAGCATCTTCGGGCTTTAACATACCTTGAAAAAATAATAGTGGATTCCCTGTTTGATTGAATTGATTTGCACCATACGATACTTGTGCTTTTAACGTGTTTAACCAACCGTCATCCTGTTTATTTTGCGCCTCTGTGGATTTATCGACTGCTTCTTTCAATAAATATTGAGATTTAGCGCGTAATTGAATCATTTTAATATAATCATCAGATTTATTAATAGTATTCTTTTCGGCTAAATTAAAATCATCTGTTTTACCTGCTGATTCTCCAAGTGTTTTATTATATTCCTCTAAAAAAGCGTTCTTTGATATTACTCCTTTTTTTGCTAGTTCTAAACTTAATCGAAGTTCACCCATTGAACTAATAGCACCTTTATTGGATTCCTTGTATTCGTCTGTTTTTTCAACGGCATTATCTAAATTCTTATTATAGTCTAAAATTTGATTTGTCAATGCCACAACCGCTTCACCTGCTAAATTAAATATCCCTGCAATACCGAGACCTGGCAATATATATGCCGCTTGTCTGATAAATCCCCATGCCTTCGATAATGCACTACCATAATTCCCCACATTTCGCGTATACCGTCCCGTTTCTTGTTCTAATGTGCTTAATTCGGCATTTACGCGCTGAATATCGGTAAGTAATGTCTTACCCATTGCATTACGTTGCGAAGCACTTAAATTGTCGTATTGGGCTTGTAATGACTTCAATTGTAAACGCATTGAAGTAATACTACCTTCTTCTGATTGTTTTAGCTTAATTGCATCGTTTGAGGCTTGGTTACTTGCTTTTAATGATATTGTCGCTTCGTCTAATTGCTTTTTTACATCATGGTTAGAAAGTGCTAGTTTCTCATTCGTTGAAACAAGCTGCTTTGTGTATTTCTCTAATTCTGAAACTGCTTTAGTTGCATTTCCTGCACCTTGTCGAAGTGCTGCCAAAGAATTTCCACCACCTAAAACGTCGTTAAGTTGCAAAGCGTTTTTAAATACGTCTTGCAAAGTATCACCCAATGAACTTAATTCACTCTTTAATTTACTGACTTGCTCAAATGCCGACGCGTCGACTATCTCTGATATTTTATCTGCCATTTAGCTTGTCTTTTATCTTGTTAATACTTTCTTGAATCGCTTGTTCTTTGTCCTTTAAAATCTTATCGGTCTTCTTAAATGCTAGGCTTATTATTTCACGAATGAATAAAACCATTATTACCACAAATACCGTTATGACTATGCTCGTTATTATCATTTTCCATTTAGTTTTTCAATTTCCAATCGACGTGCATACGCTTTGTACTTGGCTATCCATGAACAATATTTACCAACTGTGATATTTTCGGGTATAACCGTCTTAAATACCGATTCCATTTCAGTAATCGTACTCGCAAAGTATTCATACGTGTAATGTGATTCTTTGCCGCTTGGGTTACTTAGTTTAATCTTGTCAAGTTCATTCATCAAATCCACATATTCAGACTTCCAATGAGGTATCATCGAGTTGATTACTTTCTTTAGATTATCTTCTGAAAACTCCATCCTTTCGGGCAAATACTCATTGAATGAGTAAAGAAATTCAAAATTTTCTTTAGTAGGTAGTATGTTTATAACCTCAATGAGCAAACCGAACATCTTAACCCTATTTTGTAATTGGGTTAACTGTCTAGTTTTCATTAATTTTTTCTTTGCTTGAAGTCCACCTGCTTCCTCTGTATATTGCATATAGAGTGAATCAAAACAATCGCTCAACTCTTTCTCCGTTGGTGTACCCTCTATTATTAGTTTCTCTAATTCATTATTCACCAAACAATCTATAAATATTGACAATGGTAGTTTATGAATATTGAGATATAATTTCGTAGTTGTTTGGCTCGATATCTTCGTTCGCTTGAACTTCATCCAATGTGGCAGCTCGATACTTTGTATCTTCTGTATCAAACCAAATTGCAAAAGTTGTGCGTTCATTTATAGCCCTTGTTTTAGTTATGGCTCGTAAGTAGCCTAAATATTGTTGCTGCTCACTTTGCCTTCGTTTACATGGTATGCAAGGCTCTTTAATCATAGCCTAACCACCTTGCGAACATTGTTTATTAAATCCTCACCGAATCCATACTCCCCAATCAGTTGCTCTCTTGATTTACTCGATAAACCGAATATATCAGAACTCCCACTATATTTTGTTTTCAACATATCATTTTTCCAATCCGTTGATTCGTCCTTCCATTCATCAACTCCCACTTTTTCAAATTGCATAGCGTTCAAAAAATCACCCGTTAAGGCTAAATCTGGAATACCAAAACCTGGCAAACTATTCATTTCATTTTTCATCATTGCATAATGTGAATCTTGATAAGTTGGATTAATCTGACTTCCATCCTTTCGCGTTCCTTTTACAATCTGAATCGTATTCAACTCCAACACATCCGCTGCATGATCCTCTAAAGTATCCATTGCGACTCTCATCAAGTCCAATCTATCAACATTCTTTATAACATCGTTAATCGTTGCCATTTGATAGGTAAGGGGAGGGCATTGCTGCCCTTTACCCCTATTTTTTTTACTTCTTTTTCTTATTCACCATGTTGTACAATTCAGTTAGCTTTTTCTCCCTGTTTTCGCCTTCGCAAATATGAGGAGGGCAGTCGCTTATGAACTCTGAAACAGTTGTGAAACTGCTTACCCATGTGATAGAGAAACTTGTTCCCTCGAATTTTATGTCTTCCATATTTTAACCTATTATGTTGCAATTGTTTGTGCTACTGCGTTTGCTTGTCTTAAAATACCCGCACTTGTCAAAGCCGATACCGTTCCGAATTGTAACGTAAACGAATCCGCTGCTGTGATAGCTGATGTGAGTACAATCGTCCAAGCCTTCGTAGCAGGTGCAGCCGTTACCGAAGCGGTCGTGTTCTGAATACCTGTGGAATCCTTATAAAAGTTCCATAAAGCTGTAGTAGCTAATTCACTTGTATAAGTATCATAAAGATTCGTTGAACCACTCCAAACACGACAAACAACCGTTTTAGTTGAGGCTACCATTTCCGTAACTATTTCAATACGTGTAGGTTTCAAACCTAAGAAAGAAGTATTTGTAGTTACGTTGATAGTTGAAGGCACTTGAATAAATCTCCAATTCTTATTGATTTCTGATTCATCTTGTAAACCAATTTCAATAGCATAAAGGGTATCCTCTGCTCCTGTGTTTACCTTGATGTTAGGCGCAAATAACGTATCGAGAGTAAACCCTTTTACATTTGTCGCACCCGATGAGGTACATAAGAATCCATTGTTTACTCCATCAATCAACAAAACATCGAATCTATCTTGCTGACCTGTGAATAATGATAATTGAGCGTGCATATCCATTGCACCGTTTGAGTAAAACAATCTCCATTTGTATTTACCATTAGAGACGTATTTTTCAACTCGATACCCTGTTTCGCGTGTAACCGCATCGCCCGATTTATCCTCGACCGCTTCAAATCCTTGAATCGGAAAGTATCGTGATGTGGCTGTGTTGTTTGCTACTCCTGCGGCTACTGTGCTTTGCCATGCCGCTACTTGTGTCGGTGTCCATGAAGTTCCAGTTGGAACTAACATGATACCGACAATGTTTTTAAGGTCATAAGGACAGCCCGTTACCCCCGTATTACCGAGAATGACTGAACAATCCGTACCTAAATTTCCTGTTGCCATTTTTTATAATTTGTTTTTAATTTTTTAAACTTCTAATTTGTAATATGAAACGTTTGTGAGTTGAACCCCATCAACCGTATATGAATTTTTAGCATGAATGTAACCTGCCGATATACCTTCTTGCATTTCTATGTTTAATAGGTTTGCAGAGTTTGTAGGTTCTGCATAATAATGATTGACTATATCGACATCATTGTTATTCTGAATCAATATTCTTTGAATTATGCTACTTGTTGTAGTTACTAATGAGTTTGCATAATAACGATACAAATAAGGATTCAAAGGTGTGAGTTCAAACGCTGTAAATAGGAATATAGAAGTTTGAGTATAGTTTAACGGTGTGTGATTGTTTACTTCAAAAAAGAAATACAATCTCGAAGCCGTTACCCCATCATTACATTCTATATAACCCGTATATTGACCGTTTGCGACCGCGCTCATCGACTTGTTATACGTTTCCCCTACTGTAATCGGATCACTTGTACCATCGAATGGAAAGTTAATCGTATATTCAGGATTGTCGGCTAATCCTACTTTCCTTAAATCAATATACGAAGCCGCTGCAAGCGTTACGGCTAAGTTCCCATTAGTACCCACTACTCTTAATCCTGATACATTATTCTTGTAAACTAATGTTGCCAAAGGATAAACCGAATTAACTAAGCAAGGTTGAGGCTCTAAATGGAGTTCCAAGTTTTCTATTACAATCGCATCTACTTTATCGGGAAATATATAACCGTTTTTAGTGCCGGTATTACTTCCCATGTGGTAAATATCCATGTGAGAATGTTTCGGTTGATTACCCGAAAACATAATGTAAGGATATGCGTACAATTGTTGTAGAAATTCAGCATAAATAGGACGTAAAATAGCGTTGTAGTTTATCGTTTCTCTATCATCCGCGCTCATTGTCGCATCTGTTAGTGTCATAATAATCACATCACATTTTACATCAACTCCGATTCTTTTACCACTTGCATCCGCATTGAACGGTTGAATCAAACAAATTAAAGGGTATCTAAAGTTTTTCAACGATGGCGACTTACTATCGTTGGCAATCTCATTCATTAAAGCTGTGAAGCTATTATGTTTGTAATTGACTGTTAAGTTAATCTCATCTTGAATAGCATCATTAACATTACTTACAACGTCCGATAACATTGCGCTAAGTGAAGGCGGTAAGTTTATGTATGAATGTGCCATTAGAACCCGAATGAATTTATAGTTTGAAACATACCTTGTTGTTCACGATATAATGCAAGGTTGGTGTAAGGCTGAATGTAACCCGAAAAGTATGGATAACATGGAGGTGGATATTTTAATCCGATGTAAGTTGGAAAAGATATTTTATTTGCATATAGGTACTCATGTAGTCTATAATTGAAATCTACCATTTCATTCCATGCCGACATCATTTTGTTCATTGCTGAAACGTTTATCATGTTTTCAGCGTTTGCCATCCTTACGCCAATGTCCATCGTTGTCGTTACGTTTTGGCGAATAACCCAATAATAAATGTAATTTGCTATTGGATTACTGCCAATCGTAGCGAACCCTTGCCATTTTTGAAGCGTGCCTGTTAAATCCGTATATTCTGCACCGTTGATAAGGTCATAGTATATACCCGATGTTGCATCAATATTAGCTTGAAGAAGTTTATTTAAAGCATATCCTAAGATAGTGTTTAAATACTTATCCTCATACTTATTTACTGATTCAGCTAAAACATCCGTAATAACATCATTTGTACTCGTATTAGGGAGTACAATGTTATTCGTGAAGTGGGTATATAATGTAAGTGCCATTAGTTAAACGTATAGAGTTTGACGTTATAAATACGCGTTGAAGTACCTGCGCCCGAATGAGAGACAACAATACGAACGTAGTTCGATTTACTTGCAGCCGAGCCGAATGTTGCACCATAAACATATTTAAGTGCGCCTTTCGTAGCTGTCATTTGTTGAGTTAACATCGTGAATGTTGCACTATTTAATGTATCACAATTCACTCCATCCGTTCCCGTTGGACTGTTATTCAAACGATACCATGTAGTTCCATCCATTGAACCTTGTAAATAAACGTTTACAGTCGGTGCAGATGAATAAACTGTGGTATCAACTTGAAACGTTACCTTATAATTAGCTACTGTACTTGTATTCAATACACCTGTTTTAGTACTGAAATAAGTAGTCGCTGTTCCCGTTACGGTATCAGCTACTGCGGACGTAATACCTGCAATCGTCGAAGTACTTTTGTACATCGTGATTTGCGCGTTTGCTTTTTGTGTGATTAAACTCGCTGTTAAGCATAAAACGAGTATGACAATGTATTTTTTCATGTTTTTTTAATTTAATGTTGCGAAGCCTTTAGAGATTAAATGATTTGCAGCCGTTGAAGGGAATGTATATGAAACACCTTCCTTTAAGTTTCCAACTCCTGTTCCTGTTATTGAAACCATAATCGTAACATCCTCATCCGTTTGAATCGGAGTAGTATCAATCGGTTTCTCAATAACTTCTTTTTTAACTTTCGTGTGCTTTGCCATTGTTTATAATTATGGTGTTACAATTCCTGTCAATGTTTGGATATCAGTTGCGATATCAGTTGATTTTCTCCAACCGGTTAAATCAGCTGTACGGATAAGTAAGCCCATGAATTTCTTTGCTTTCATAGTCAAAATATCCTTTGCATAATCACCCGAAAGGTTATAACCGTAACCCATCTCGTAGCCTGGTTGCTCATAAATACGTGCAAATCGTGAATCACCTAAAACACAAGTGTTTGCCGTAATGTATGGACTTTCGATTACTGTAACGCCCGAAATAACAGTGCCATCCTTTGAAGCGAATGGAGGTAAAACATAATTGTAGTTTTTATCCTTTTTCAACTTCATTTTGTTGATATCCGATACATTCATGTAAACTACATTCGGCATATACTTACCACCGTAAACGATTGAAGATGTGATATCCTCACACATTTTTACAATCAAATCGTAGATACTTGCATCTGTGATACCTGCTGCCGGTGCTGTGTATGTTGTAGCTGCTGTGTAAATACCATTCAAGTGAGGCGTAGAACCCGAACCTGTTGCAAGTTCAGTTTCAATAGCACAAGCAACATCCGTTTGTAAGAACAATTCAACCTCAGCGGCTAAACGTGCTGTGTACTTCAATGATTCTTCTGTAATTGGTAACGTAGTACCGATTTTTTGAAGGCTCATTGTATAACCTTGCCATGCGTATGCTGATTCTGCTAATGCTGAACCTTCACTAGCTGCGGCTGCGTTTCGTGTAGCCAATGTTTGGTCGATGTATCGAACAACTCCATTGCTTTCAGGGTCAACGGGGATTTTAGGAAGTGAAGCGTAAATGTTCAACTTTGGCGCACCTATTACACCATAATCAGGTAAGAACATCCCCATAGGGTTCGATGTTACGGAAGCGGTTGTGTAGTTTGTTTTTAACACGAAGTTGTGTTGACCTCCCGAATTGGATTTAATCAATTGAATCAATTGGTCTTTTTGCTCAAACAATTGCTTTTCAATGTCAACTCCTTTTCCATCGTTAGACGTTTGCAACTTCATTGCTTGCATCTCGATACCTTGCTTTAAAACCGCATCGTAAACCTTATCGATTGTAGGTTTCATTTTTGATTCAGTTGCTTCTACCGCTTGTTTGATAGCCGTTTCAGCTTCTTCTTTGGTAATCATACCTGCCATTTGCTCATTTGCGGCTGTCTTTACCAAGTCGATAAACTCATTATGAGTTTTTATTTCGTCGGGCGTGTACGGTGTGTTATCCGATTTTATAGCCCCTGCTTGTAATTTTTCCATTACTTTTTTGTTTTAATAGTTTGTAAAATTGTACCTGCTATATCTAAATAGCTTTTTTGAGTGCCTAAAGGCGGCTCGTTTATAATTGATGGAGTGGCTTTACCGGCTCCATTAAGTTTGCATCCACAATTAGCGCAATACGAATCTTCAGTATCACATTCGCACCCGCAATCAGGACAAACACAATCAGATTTTGTTGTATTGTCAATTACCGATTGAGTTGGAGTTACATAATTTGAACCCTTGACAACCGCTGAAATTTCGATTAACTTAGCTTCTAATACTGCCCAAAAGAATCCCGTTTCATTTGCTCTATCTTGATTCGCTACTTGAGGGTAATATTTATCCCAATTGGCTTTATACTCTTTATAATAGTCTTGACCCGAATTAACACACATTACAACATTGACATACTGCATCCCTACTGAATGATTCTTTACATAACCTTTCTTGTATTGTTCACACATATATGCGTTACGGTCAATCTCTGCCGTTGATTCACCGATTAAAGCCTGTGTACTCCCTTTATACGATTGCCCGAGTGAAGCCCATGACATAGTTTTTGTGTAGCATTTCATCTCATCACAAATAACCTTATCAAACTCCATCTCATGCTCTTGCAAGTGAAGGAATGATGTATTTTCGGTTAGTGTTTTTTTCCAAAGTCCGGGTATATGTACATCATCATGACAATCCATTAAGTTCGTAGTATTACCTACTATTTTAATCAATAATCCATTGAAATCAGGGTTATTTGAAGTAACGGCAATGTCTTTAGTAGCAAAATCATGTGATTCTACATTCGGAACAACATAGGTAAACGCATCGCACCGCTTAATAGTCGACTTCTTTTGCTTGATAAGAAGCGACTTATTATCGACTAAGTACTTAAATAACTCGTCTTTAGTTGCAAATTGTGGGATGTGGTAGTTCATTTTCGTACGATTTGTTTACCCTTGATTATTTTGTCCTTGTCCTTGATTATTGTCTTGATTTCCGTTGGTGTCGGTATTTGTTGTGTCTGTTCCATTTGTATTTGTTTTTGAATTATTGAACATTGCTTGTTGTTCGGGTGTGAGTTGATACCAAAACTTCCCGATAAACTCACTCGCTAACTCATCAGAATCTAATTGACTCATTGCCTCATCATAGATAATCATGTTGTTCTTAAACTGTTCGATTATTGCTGGAACATTGAATCTTCTTGATTGCGCCTCTAATGCCTTATCAGCTTGTAATACGCCTAAATGTTTGAATGATGTTTCTAATTTGAACCCTAACTTATCTAATCCTAAACATTCAGCTTCTTGCTCATCAATGTTCTTTCTTTCGGGGATGATATGATTCTGATAAAGGTTCTTACCTGCTTCGTTTTTATTGTTGAGCGCCACGCCTCCAAGGTCCCTACCAAGTAAATCAAACTCATAACCCATCACATCACAAATCGTAGAACTATCAGACTTCAGTAACTCCAATAGCTTCATAGCTGTCATCGTTGGCATGACAGACGTAAACGCCATAGGTTTAGACGCGAAGGCTAGTTCTGATTTACCTGCACCCGTTCCATGCTCTGCCCAATCATCTTTTAACGCTTGTTTCTCGCTTGGTGTCAATGAAATCGCACCTGCTGAATCGGAAGCCGATGGAGAAACAAAGCCCCATCCTGCACCAATTGCACGAATACGATGTTTGTAATTTGCTATCGAAGCGTTTATAGGATTCTCTAAAGTCTTTAAAGGTGATTCAGGTAAATAACCCTGCCCCAATGCGGGGATATTCGGATTACAATAGCAATACAGATTTTCAAAGTCTGTTATCTTGATTGTTGTTCCATTTTCAGTATAATAGAAAGAATCTATTAAGTCATATTTATTAGCGACAAATAATGTGCTAAGGTTATTTTTCCAAGTAACTCGGCAAAATCTAGGGTCAAGTAGTTTCCTACTCATTTGCTCAACTCCAAAACCTAAAGGAATCTCGTGATACTCCCAAGCATATCCAAAAGAGTTTAGATACTGAATTAATCTTGAAACAAATTGAGTTCTATTTTCAAATATATTCGGACGTAATAAAAGCCGTTGGTATGTTTTGTTTAACTCAAGCGGTAAAGGCTTACCGTTCTCTTTTGTAATCTCTGTTAAACCGTTTGAATGTGCTTGTGCTTTTCTAAATAGAATCGTTGATACTTGTGGGCATTCGTTAATCGCCCTCATAATAGTATGAGTAGAATTAATCGAGAAGTAGTTATGTATTGAGTTAGCTTGTTGCAGACTGATAAAGCCTTGCGCTCCATCATCAAACATCCCTTTGTTAACTAGATTAGAGGCATTATCAGCACCGCTTTTGATGCTGATAAGCCCCCATAATACATTCAATTCTTTTAACAACCTTTCATTTTTGAACCTTATTCTCTCTTGATATCATTACGACATTAATTAACGAGAAAAGGCGGTTATACACTAAAAACGATACAAATATAGATAATTTTTGTAAATACCAAATTTATTTTTTTCTAATTTCTGTTGAAGGTGGTTCAGGTGGTCGCTTTGGTAAATGTCTTTCTAACTTTTTGTTACTAGAATAAAATATATTTGGATAATACCTTCTTACTACTCTTTGAATCAATAACCCCTGTAATTGATGAAATGAATATATCCAATCTTGTAATTCACTTGGGTGGCTTTGTTCAAGTTTTGTAAATTCTGAATGTGCTTTTAAAAGACTATCCATTATATTTTGCTCTTCTTGGGTGAATGGATTTTTATTCATTTTCTAAAGTGTGTTTTAGGTTTACGGTTACAGATTCTATTTAACCTTCTATTAAGCCATAATAGAAGAAAGTATATGTTGCCTTTTTGATAATTCATACCGTTTCATTTAATACCAACTCCTGACCACACAACGCAAAGTAAAGGTTTTGAAGTTGATGGACGTATTTGATTTTTGCTATATCGTAAAGTAGTTGTTTGCCATCAAAATAGACTCCTATTTTCCCATTACCAAAAGTATAAGATTCGTATTTTAGTCTATAAAAACCAAACTTCACCATCCATTCTTCGGTGAGTGGGATAGGGTGATAGTTATTACAATTATTTCCAATTGCAATAAAATCATCAATACTTATTTTTGTTAGTTTATTCGGTTTTGATATATCAAAATTATCATGTACCAAATTCCCAATCCTTAGTTCGTTTGCTGAAATCATTTGTAAATTGTTTTATATATCTGTGTTTAATAAATCCGTTGATTAACTTAAATCTAATAAGTGCGCCTCTTTTAGTAGTTTGGTAAATTACTTCTCCTTTTGATAAGTTCTGTAAATTATCCGCCTTGCTTAAATCTAATTTTTTACTTATAAATAATACTCCTGTTACCTTATTTTCTAATGAACATTCTGACATTGTAAATTGTTTTATTGTTCCACAAATATAAGTAATTAATTTCTTTTTATTACTATAATATCATTACCTTTTATTTCATTAATATCATAGATAATGTCATTAATTTCTATACTATTTATTTCCTGTACTTCTTCTTTAGTTATAAATAAATAGCCTAATGACATAGGGTTATTCATATCATTTTTATCTATAATAAACCATTTTTTTATTTCCATAATTTATTTAACTAAAACCAAATTCCATGCACTTGGTCGATATATCTTAACGGATCTATTAGATGATTATGCGCGTCTATCGGTTTACCTGTTGGATTCCCGTTCATATCCCTCGCCTCGCAATATAACGCAAATTCCATTAATAAATTGTTACTCCCTTCGACTACATAAATCTCTTTAGATAGTAATTTACTTAACCCCTTGTCAATACCTTTTTCGGGTGAAGGTCTGATATTGGTAAATCCTGCTGCTGCCGTTGGATAGCGTTCTATTTGTTCCTCTGTCATTTGATTTAACAATCCGTAACGAAGTGAGCGTATGGTATCAGGTTCGGCACAATCAGCGACAATGAGGCTATCTTGTGTTAATCCTAATGAATCAAGTTTGAATGCTAAAGGAATTAATTTTAAAGGTTCATAATTCAATTCTCGAACATAGATTTTATTCTTTGATGCTTTTACACCGATTGTTCCTGCTGGGGATGATGTACCAAAGTCTTGACCGTAAACCTCTTGATAATCCAATGCGAGATAATCTTCTAAAGAAATCATTTTGAATTTCTTAAAATACTGTCCTTTCTTACCTGTGCTTGCGTGCCCTTCAATCTCGGTTAGGTAGTAATGTATGTTTTCATACTCACCACCTTTTACCCCTGATGATTCGTACTCTTCGACAATGTTAGCTGGTAGGTACTGATTATCCTTATACGATGTTTGAATAACATGAACTCCCTTTAGATTCTTTGGTACAATCTTGTAATAACCGTCTACGTCATCTTGCGTGAATTGTGGGTAATCATCAACGGTTAACGGCTCAATGTTGAAGTATCTTTTTATAAGCCAATGATAAATATCTGGCGTATTTAAGATGACAAAAATCAAACTACCCTCTTCCCTTACTGAATGTCTCCATGTATTAAACTTTTCCTCATCTCGAATATCTGCCATTTCTTCGACAACTCCAATATCAACGCGGCTCACTCCTTTCATGTGTGCCGTCTTAGATAGGCTCGACGCTCTGAACCCTTGTGTAAATACCACTTGCTCCCCGTTCTTACATTCTTTTATTGAGTTTTCATTCCGTTGGTAAATGCCATTAAACGCCCCATCTCTATTAGCTGTGTCGAATCGTTGAAGTACATCGTTTAGAATGGAGTTTTTAATCTTACTTGCCTCATCTCTTAAGACCTGAATACGTTTACCATTGATACAAGCATGATAGGCAATAGCCTTGCTAACTTCATAGGTTTTCTTACCACCTCTACCACCTATTAAGATTATCATTCTACAATCTTCAGGAGGATTATATAAAATCTTGAATTTATCGTCTGTTTTTACGACTATTTCAACTTCCATTTACTCGAAAGTTATTTGTTTAATATTAAGCCCTTCATGCTTAACTTCTGACTTATCAATCTGGTCTTCAATACCTCTATTCAATGTATCAATAGCTTTTGCGTTACCGTCCTCTTTAGCGTGCTTTATAAGGGCTTTAATGTAGTCATCAAGGTTAGTACCTTCTGACATATGTTTAAAGATAGTTTTAGTCAATAAACGCTCTTTACGTCTTTCTTCCCATCCTTTCTCCCTTTGTTCTTTAGTAGGTTGGTTCTCACTAGTAAAAGGAGTGGCATTACCTGTTAATCCAGGCTTTAGGTTTTTCAGACGTTTATCAGACGTGTTTTCACTTTTAGCCATACCACAAAATTATACTACTTTAATTGAATTGACAAAATTTATTTTAAGTACCCCCACACCTCCAAAGATTCACCGTTCATTATCGCTTGTGTTACGTTATACATATCCTCGAAAGAACGTACTGAAACATAGATACCGCCGCCATCCTGCACCCACTTGGCGAAGTCTTTTTGTGATTGTAGATGTTTTTCTTTTTCTTGCTTTGTCTCGATGTAAATAGCGCGTCCGTTGTAAAGTCCGTGTAGGTCGGCGAATCCTTTGTTAGTGGATTTGATGAACCCGATTCCTGGTCGCCACTTACCCTCACTACTGATTCTTTTTAGCTTCGTGTCTGTGTAGTACTCCCACACCGCTTGACAAAGCTCATTAAACTTATTTGTGTTGAATACTTTTTTAGATATTGGCTTTTCTAGGATAATCCTTTCGGGTCTGCCTTGCTCATCTACAATGTCTTTAAATGTGGCTTTTTTAGTTATTTTCGACTTCATCAAAGGGAACGTAACCGCGTGCCGTCCTAAGTTGGCACGTCTTTCGTTGTATAGTTGCTCGAATTGGGTTTGAGTCATTCTATCGCTAATTTAAGGGATTTAATATTTGTCTGAAATCATCAAGTATAAGTGCGGTAAGTCTTAGTCGTGTATCATCTAACATTTCATTCCAATAGACACAATGAAATACGCGGTAATAGTTTAACCGTTCTTTTGAGATATTTATTTGACACAAAGACATAATATTTTGAATTGTACAAATATCAAAATACTTTTCTACTTTCATCATCTTATGTAATGCGTGTGCTGCTGCTTCACGTTGCATTTCAAATGTAATGCCACCGCTTTCAATGTTGTTATTTTTTAGAACCATGTCTATTTCGGAATAAAGTCCTTTCATAGTTCCTACTTTTCTTAGTTCAAGACCTAAGGCTTTCATATTGTTAGTTTTTTATTGCTCGATTGCTAAACCGAGTTTGATTATTAATTCTTTTAATAGTGGGTTCTTTTGTTGCATGGAGTTGAGTCGGAGTGGGATTGTGAAAATTCTTGTTGCCGTTTCTTTATCAATAACTCCACACGTTCCCGAAGTAAGGTTTTCAAATTGGTATCCGTTGACGGTTGCATATATTGCATTATTAGCCTTTGCTCTGAGCAAAACACATTCACTTTGTTCACTAATAACTCTACTGATTTTTTCATGTTTCATAATTTAAAAAGGGGGTTCTTCAAAAGGGAATGGATTTATTATTGATGGGGCTTCAAATGTATCACGTTTTATAATTGAATTGAATTGAATTTCTGTAAAGTTATTTATTTCATGGTCTCTAAAGTGCATCATTTCGGGGTCAAAGTATAAATCTATTTGCCCTGTTTCCCCGTTTCTAAATTTCTCAATTATAATTGAACCTTTGCGCTCTGTGCTTGAACCGTCTTCATTTGTTTTATCCCCACGTTTAAACGGTCTATCAACGATTATACCCATGTCGGCATCTGCTAATATCGCGTCCGATTCTCGAAGCTGTGACAGTTTACCTGGTCGGCTTACTTTATCGGGTGTTTCACTTTCTCGGTTAAGTTGAGCGAGTACAATCATAATTATATCAAGGTCTTTCGATATGGCTTTGATTCCACTTGATAACTTAGCCACTTCGCGCTCACGTGTCGTATTTTTGTTTTCTTCTGCTGTGATAAGTTGAATATAGTCAATAATTATAACTCTTGCTCCTTTTGTCTTAACTAGTTTTTCTGCTTTCCATCTAATATCAGAAATATTAACCTTTGCGTTATCGGTTGAATATACGGGAAGTGCTGACATTTTACTTATTCCGTAATCAATAACCGAATCGATTGCTTGTTTGTTTTCTCCGCTTCGTGCTGCATTACGGTAAATCTTCCAAAATTCCACACCCGAAACAATGGACGCGAACCTACCTGCAAGTTGAGTGTTCGGCATTTCTAAAGAAATCACACCTACACAACTTCCAAGCCTTGCCATATTTAAAGCCAATGAACAAGCAAACGCGGTTTTTCCCATCGACGGACGTGCAGCAATTACAATCATTCCACTTTCTAAACCTCCAGTCATGGCATCAAACTTTTCAAATCCTGTTAATACGCCTTGAAACTCTTTTTTCTCGATTCTTTCTCTTCTATCAATCAATCCAAGTGCAAGTTGCGACATATCTGACCAATCATCGACTACATTAAAATTCATTGCCTTTTTAATCTTAGAATCTAAATCTTTTGCCACATCGAATGCGGTTTCATTTTTTTGAAGTGAATAAATTGCATCATTACTTAATCTTGTAACATAATCTTCCACAAGTGCAAGACACCAATTAATCATATAGACTTTTGTAACGTTCATGTCTAGTTTTTTCGATATAATGTAGCCCCAATTATCGCCGCTTGTTGATACTTTATCTCTAATCTTTCTATAAAGTAGAGTTTGGTCTATTGGTGTGCCTTCATCATACATTTGGGTTAAAGCATTCCAAATTGTACGATTATCATCATTATAGAACATTTCAACTTCTGTAATGTATTGCCTAGCTTTTACGAATTGCTCTGTACCTTCAAAAATTATCATACCAATTATTGAATTTTCAGCGTTTAAGTCGTGTTTTTGTACTTCTAGTTTCATTATTTGTATTTGTCAGATGGGTCTATTTTTTTGTTTGATTTATCGAAATGTTCTGAAAGTATTTTTTTCCTACCTTCTACGCCTTTTTTATTAATCCACTTAGCGAAGTGGTCTGCATAATCTTTAAAATCCTTTTCTTTTTTACCTAAAGATATTAATTCAGAATCGAATGTGTTTTGAAATATTTGTAAGTTGGTATGTAAAATATTATGAGATTCACAAATTTTTATTTTAGCATCAATATATTCTTTGTCATATTTAGCCCTGCACTCTGAAATTGAAAAAGTTGATGTTGTTGGTGAATTTTTTAATACATCATCATCATGTTTTGAATGTTTTAAAGGTTTATTTATCACTACAGTGCCTAGGGCAGTGCCACTACACTGCTTTGGTAGTTGCTTAGGCAGTGCTTTGGTATTTTTTACCAAAGCAACTACGCACGCAGTATGTTGATTTTTGCTTACTTGAATTATACGAATAAAACCATATTCTTTCAATTCTCCAAGTGCTTTTGAATACGTTTTATAGTTTGAAACCCCTATTGAGTGCATGGTATTATAAGAAGGTAGCGAGAATTTTTCTACCCATGCAAGTCGGTTGTTTAAATCTATAATATAAAAGTAAAGTATCCCATGAATAGGTCTAACTAAATCGGGGTTATTTACAGCCCAATCAAAAAACTTTTTACTTAAATCAAATGTATTCATTTATTATAGAGTTCGTAGATAGTTTAATATATATTCTTGCGCGTATGTATAAAAACATTCAGTATTACCGCCAAATTTGTATTTAGGTTTAAATGAATCATGTGAATATTTCTTTTTTACTAAGGATTCATTTATTAAGGCTAACTTCTTAGTACTAAAATTTTTAATAAATAATTCTGTTATTTGTAAATAATTATTTTTAAATGAAGTATATCTATTTTCGATATTTGAAGTAATCCCTATTTTTAGGAAACATTGACCGTTTATGTTATCACTAATTTTTATAAAGTATAGTGTATGGTATAAATTTCTTTTATCAGATTTAAGAGTAATATTTTTATAAGAATTGATTAAAATATCTGTTTCTTTATTACTCGATTTATATTCTTTACCGATTGCATTTTTGATAAGCATGGTCAATAAATGACCTCTTTGCTCTAATGTAAGTACACTTATAAAATTGTTAGTAGTTTCTACGTTTAAAATTATTTCGTTCATTGAAATAAAAACCCTTTGCGAAGCCATCCAGTGAGAACTCCATTTAAGGAGTGGATAACCCCGCAAAGGGTATTAAAATTATTTATTAATTACGGTTCTCACGCCGTTTATATGTATTAAGAACTAACGCAAATCTAACTCATTCCGATTAAATTACCAAAATTAAAAAGGTAATCCCTCCGGTTCAACTTGCGCTGCTTGTTGCGATTGGACCAGTGCAGCTTGTGAACTTCCATCCTTTGTAATCTGCCATAACTCCAAAGAATTGAAACACTTTTCTTCGCCTTGTGGGTTCGTCCATAATCTACCCTTTACATTTACCTTAGCCGTTACCAGGTCGCCATCGTTAATACCGTTGAGAAGGTCGCATTTGTCGTTACCTGCTTGGATTTGTAGGTATTGAGGGTAGGTATCTTCAGTCAAGATAATAAATTCAAGTTTTCTAAACTTTTCCGATACTTGAACAATTGGGTTCTTTTTATACAGTTTACCCGATACTGTGTAGCTTTCGTTTGCCATGTTTTGTTTGTTTTAGATATAATATTTCATTGTTGTAAGTTTTGAATACTTTCCTTTACTGTGATTAATAGCTTGTAAGTTTGATTTACCAAGCTTTATAATTTGATCTCTTTCGCATCTGATATTGTATAACTTTTTTTCAGTATTATCAATTCTCTTCTTTTGAACATATTTATCTAAACGTTCTTCATCTGTCAATTGAGAATTAAGAATAATGTTTAATTTATGGTAAACCTCATCATTTATAGACGGTTTTTGTATTACGAAC
>Ga0213919_1000150_pt1 | contig 37329 bp, 52 predicted proteins | sample McNCre317MG_FD_161056 | JGI IMG/M metagenome (GOLD analysis project Ga0213919, IMG submission 161056) | Freshwater microbial communities from McNutts Creek, Athens, Georgia, United States - 3-17 MG | ecosystem: Environmental > Aquatic > Freshwater > Creek | place: USA: Georgia | collected...
GCGAACCAAGAAGTCCCCGTTCGACGCCTGAAAAGTTTTGCTACCTTCCCGTACACGTTTTACACCCAAAAACCACCACTCATTCCAGTCGATGCGTGGCGGGGGAACCAAGAAGTCCCCGTTCGACGCCTGAAGTTCCACCAAACGTACCCCTCGGTCTTCACTGATGCCCTTTTAAGCCTGTTGCCGGTCTCTTCGGCTGGTTGGCAGGGTAGCAACGAATGGCCAGCCAGACGAGCTAGAATCGCTCCACCAAGCGAGGTTTTCTTCGTTCCTCTCCCAATTGTAAACGTCGAAACTATCACTGTTGATAAATGGCTTCAGAATCAGGTCATGCCGGTACGTCGTCCTCAATTCCTCAACTTCGACAGTCTCACTTTTGTCCCGAATTTTACGACTACACCAGAGACAATCACCATCGACAAGTGGTTTTCAGCTATTGTGCAACCAAACACGCTCGCGAAACGATACCCACGCTCTGACATTCAAGACCCATTCAGTCCAGCGCAAACTGTTTCGTACGTTCCAACCTTCTCGGGCACTGATGCAACGATTATCGTCACGAGACAGGTACAGTACCAGGCAAACTTTAATCCACTTCTCCCTGCCACATCGAACAAAGTCATTACCGTCGACAAGTGGTTCCGTGAGTCGGTGTTCCCAACATTAAAACGACCAACTCGGGCGAGCTACCCATCGTTTGCGTTTATTGAAGTGCGTGAAAACGTAACCATGGACAAGTGGTACGCACCAATTGTGCAAATCTTCCGTCGCCGACCACAGCCAACCTCAACTCTCACGGTCACCGAGTTTGTTTTTGTACCACCGGCTCCCGTCATTCCGCTCGACCGTTGGTTTGCTCCGCTTCAGGAACCACAGCTACAGAAGCGTTCGTACCGACATATCCACCCATTCTACCCAGCTCTCGTCGAGTTCCAAATTCCACCATTCTGGTTCGAAAAATTCCCCGTACAGACCGATCCATTCACTGACCACGTCTTTACACCAAGCAACAATTTCACAGATAAGTACGGTACAGCTACTGACCCATTCGTCGATAAGGTGTATACTCCTAGTAACACATGGACGGACAATCCGAGCGCGGGAAGCAACACGTGGACTGATAAGTTTTAATCACAATATCAATGGAACCAACCATCATTAAAGTATCTGCAGACAACTACGACGTCACCGAGAGTAACACTCGGCGCGTAAGTAAAGCAGGTCTCAAACAGGAGATTGCTGACCTCGAACAAATGCGGGACGACATCATGAAAAGCTCTGGTATCGCTGGTATTCAAGCAGAGATTGACGCAAAGAAAGCATTACTCAATGCAATCAAAAACGCATAATGGCCATTAAAGCGGAACTCATTTCACAACTCGGAGGCTTCGGCAATCGAAAACAAGAGCAAGTCGCGGAGCACTTCCGGTCGGCAGGCTTTTCTCGTTCAATGAACGGCATGATTGCGTCACCTTTCGTGTACAAATGGTGGAGTGACTTCCAGCAAAACAGTACAAAATTCCCGCAGTACACATCATTCGGAGCGATTAGCCACATTGTGAACGGTCGTAGTAAACAAACTTTTAGCGGTTCTTCTTCAAACGGATTCCCGGTTCTTTATGCTTTGAATAGTGACGGACATATTTTGCGCTCTCGTGACGGTATTCAAGGAGTCGAAATGATTCGCCCGGACGATAACAGTGCTTCACACTTTTATACTGGTGTTATGGGAGGATTGATTGTCGACCAAAAAGACCGCTTGCTTTACCCAGGACGTCGGTACCTCGGTATGTTTGACGCCGCGATTTCTTCAGTCTCGAATACGTGTACCTTTACCAACGGTTCAAAAAATGTCGTGCGGACTGCGGGGACAGTTTTTGATGCGAGTATGGTAGAACAATTCCTCACGGTGCAAAGTGGCTCGAACGTTTATTTCTATCGAATTAAAACCTTTATTGACGCAAGCAACATCGTACTTTACAATAACTTTGATCTCACGACTGGTTCATACTTCCCTGATATTCAAATTGCATGGACAGAAAGCTGGAAAGATTTTGGAACTTCAATTGGTACCGCTACCGCTGAAGGGAATGTTCCATATATTCCAACTGAAACGTACGAAGATACAGTACTTTTTGGACGACGCAATAACATTACAACTCTCAATACCCTGACTGATACTATTACGACTGATGCTCTTCCGGCATTTAGTCTCCCAACTGGTTTTGAGATTCTCTCCATTCACCGCGGGAACAACGGTATTTTGATTGGGTGTAACTTCCAAGGGAAAGGGTACCTCGTTTTATGGGACAACTACTCAACTCGCTCGATTGCGCCATGGATTCCACTCAATGACCGGCTGGTTTCTCTCTGTAAAAACAACGGAGACTGGATTGTGATTACCTCCCGAGAATTTTTCACGACCAATGGCTACTCGCTGACGCTCCTTACGAATAAAGTCCTCGACATGGACATTGACCCGCTCCCCCTTCAGCAACTTCCACAGACATCGTTCGTTGTCGAGAATGACCTCTACTTCATCACCAACTTTTCGTACTACGGGAAGCGTCGTGAAGGGGTTTACCGCATGAATCTCGTGACTAAAATGGTCGAGTACATTCCACGGGCTGATTTTGACCAAGTTTCGAACAAAGTTCGTATGCTGTTCTACGGAAGTACCTACAACAAAATCTACGTGGGACAAACCGACTCTCTCGCCTACGTCGACCAGTCGTCGCAGTGTGCTACCCCGACGTTTATTAGTAACGCGGTTGGGATTGGCGACAATATCAAGTACGCAGAAGCAGTCAAACTGAACCTCGGAGTCTCTCCGGCGTATTCTGCTCTCCTCGATTCACCATTCTCGTTCGAAGTGGCTGTGAAAGTCTGTCCTATTAACAAGCAAATCTTTACCTACGGGGTCGTGAAGACGCTCCAGACTGTAGCCACTGAAATTGTGGTTGATGAAACGCTGTATGGTGTCGCTGAAGTGGGGGACGAACTGGAATTTGTGAACGGTACCAATGGTGGCTACTCACGCAACATCACTGCCCGCTCTGGTTCTGGTGCAACAGTTACCTATACGCTCGACCGTGCCCTCCCATTCATGAGTCTTGCGAATGATACGTTCTTCCGAACGAAATTTGAGTTGGTCTCGTCCAAGGTGTTCACTAACATCACCAGAATTGACCCAAAAATGCTCTACTTCAACATTAAAAATAAAATTGAAGGGAAACAGTACATGGTCAAAATCGACATTGAAGATGCCACTATTCCACTCGAAATTAAACCATTCTACTTCGTGTATGATGACACTGGCGTTATATAAAAATGGAACAATCAACCTTCGAAAATCTGCAAAAAAATAAAGGTATCGAGTTTGTCCCCCCAGCGACAGACCCTGTTACTACTCCAACAAAACCAGCCGAGACGTTGGCCGAGCAATTTCCGTCCATCATGGCCATGCTTCGTGTAGTAAAGAAGCCAGTTTCGACGGCACCAACCAACGTGCCGAAGAATTTTGTGGAGCAGTTTGTTATTTACGAAAACGCAGGGACATACCGGCTCTACGTCTACGTTAATCAGACATGGCGGTACACAGCATTAACCTAGGTATGTTATAATTTCACTATATAAATGGTCAATCTTGAAGCGAAAAAAGCTCTCGCAAAAAAGCTCAATATCAGTTATGCCGACATTGCATACAATGACCTCTTTACTGACGAGGATTTGCAATACTACGTGAACCAAGGTGCCATGCAAGCGTATGACTATACGTTTTGGGATTTCGCCGAACACTCGAAAACGGCTACGCTTGGGGCTGGAGATATTACTAACGGGTACGTGGCCTACCCGCAGGATATTCTGCCATCGAGCATCTACTACCTGACCATTAACGGTCAGGAGTTCACCAAAAAGAATTTCGCTTCGTTCAAAAAGTGGTTCCAAGATAACCCAACAGATCAAGGTCTATATTGGGCGGAATTTAAGCGTCTCTTATTCTTCAACAAGAACATGGCCAGTGCCGGACAGGTTATTGATATTTACGGCCGACGTGGATTCCGTCAACTCTCGGGCGATAACGACCTGCTCCCATTCTCTCCAGACACAGATAACGAAGAGTCGTCAGGGAATGAAGCATGTGTGCTCTTCGCCTACGCTGAAATTCTCGCGTCAGAAAAAAAGAAGAACCCCCAGCAAGCTGAAGTGGAAATTAAAAAGGCGCGTGCTATTCTTGACCTCCTTGCCTCACAGCAAAACCAAGGTCACGCAATCGAACAGAGTAAAAACCGTCCAATGTTTGACGTCCCGAATCTTTTCCCGACTGGCGTCAATGGGAACGCAAGTATAGGAACTTTTAATTATTAAAAATGGCAACAACATATTCCGTAAAAAGTGGAGACACGCTTGGCGCAATTGCGAAAGCAAACAATACGACGGTTGATGCGCTTGCCAAGGCAAACAACATCACGAACCCGAATCTGATTAAAGTCGGGCAAACTTTGACGATTGGTTCGAGCACGCCTCCTGCACCAATCACCTCATTTGACATACAGGACTACCGTACCAAACTCGCTTCACTCACGTCTCCGAGTCTTACCACCGCAAACTCTACGCCATCGTACATTCCACCACCTCCGGCTCCTCCGAAAGTAGAGCCGACTATTGGTATGCCAAAAACACCAGTAACAACTCCACCAGTTACGACCACTCCAGTGACAACGCCAACCAAGCCGGTTGTGACTACTCCTGTTCCTCCAACGGCACCTGTAGTCACTCCCCCTACAACGGGGACTGGTCAGTATTCTGTCGTTAGTGGCGATACGTTGAGTCGCATTGCCGCGAAAAACGGTATGAGTCTCCAGCAACTCATGGCACTGAATCCAGGCATCACGAACCCGAACATGATTCAGGTTGGCCAGCGTATTAACCTCGGCGGAGCAACACCACAAGCCACCCCAGGAGCAACGCCAGTCACTACTCCCACCACAGTTCAAACTCCCGACCAGATTCGCGAGCAAAACAATGCTGACCTCGCTAAAAAAGCAGGGGAAGCTGGTCTGTCCATTCAGGAATATATGACCTTGATGCAGTCGCAGAACTCTGTCTCAAAAGAAGAAACAGACGCTATTGCCAAGGAACTCGGAATCACTGCTCTCGAAGGAGATGTCTTTAAGAAACCGAGCCAATCGAGTCAACAGGTATACGACACAGCCTATAAGACAAGTGGTCTCGGGGACATTAAAAAGAAAATTGAAGCAATCAATACGAGTATCGAACGTGACCGCGCCAACCTCACTGAAGCAACTGGCAAAATCGACGAGAATCCATTCCTCACGGAAACGTCTCGCGTCGGTCGTGGTCGCACTGTTCTCGCCCAAGCAGAAGCGACAATCAACAACAAACTGGCACAAGCCAAAACGTTACAAGACCTCTATGACGGCGGGGTAAAGGAAATTGAAGCTCTCGTGACTCGTAACACTAACGACTTCACCACTGACCAGACCGTGAACCAAGCCAAACTCAACTACCTCCTGAAGAAAGCGGAAGTTGAAGCAACACAAAAGGTATCGGCTCGTACGACTGGTTCAACCAACTCGTACCTCGAAGCTCGCGCAGGGGCAAAAACTCCTGACCTCGTGGGAACGAGTGAGACGGGGTACTTCAAATATGATTCTGGTACCAAGAAATTCGTACAGGTCATTGCTCCGGCTCCAAAGAAAGCGACAACCACAGATACTTCCCCAGGTGCTTTCAAACCAACCGCAGACCAGAAAGCAATTGTCGGCCGGTTTTTGAGTACGTCAGAAGGGCAAGCTCTCGGTCTCACTCCTGATGAAATGACGGAAGCCATGAATGATTCAGTCTCATTCTACGCATTACTACAAAAGGCTTCAGATAACGGTATATATTAAACAATGTCAACAGAATCAGTACGAGCAAAATTGGGAATTGGAGTCACTCCAAACGAATCTCTTGGTGCTGATCTCAATAAGACAGGCACTACGCAACCAGTCGTTCCGCAAGGGGCGACGGGTCTTGATGCGTTACACGCGAAACTCGGGATTGGTGGTGGCGGTGCGCCGGTTACACCGAAAGCTCCCGTTGCTCCCGCGACTGAATCCCCAAGTCTCTGGTCGCGCTACTCTACTGGTGCCCAACGTGCTCTCGCTGTCACTGACGCGGGAATCGTAGCTGGTGCCGGACAACTCCTTCGCTCATTTCAGTGGACGGCTGACCGACTCGTTGGTGACCGTGCAGAGCAGAAAGCCAGTGACGTCGTGCAAAATTCGGAAATTCAGGCGTCGAGTGATATGTTCAAAATCTACAAGCACTATAAAGATATTGGAGACACCGCCAACGCTGACCGCATTTTCAAAAAACTTCAGGTCATGGACAAGAGTACGTCTCCGTACAAAGCGTATGCTGATACGACTGACTCATTCGCATACAAAGCGCAGGATAAAACCCAAGCATGGGCAGACGCACTCAAAACAAATGCAGGGGTTACTCCCGAGAACCAAACCTTTGCGGAAAAAGTGCTCGAAGGGGCGGGTTCTTCATTGGTCTATTACGTCCCAGGTATCGGCGTAGCGCGAGGTGCCTCTATTCTCGCAAAAGTATCTCCGGCCATTGCCACTATTTTCGGAGGGTCTGCGTCGGCCGCTCTTGAAGCTATGTCTGAAGCTGGCTCGACGTTTGACACTGTCAAAAAAACGGACGGTCTCCAGAAAGCGGGGGAAGAATCAACCAAAGTATTCCTCGCCAATGCCATTCTCCTCGCGGTCACCAACCACCTCGGTATTTTCAATACGAGTAAATTGAGTCTGCTCAAAAAGGCTCTCCTCTCTGCACCCGTCGAAGGGTCACAGGAAGCCGTTCAGCAAATGATTCAGAACAATGCAACCGGCAAACCAATTTGGGACGGGGTGCTCGAAGCGGGAACGATTGGAGCCATTATCGGTTCAGTCCTCGGCGGTACTACTGACCTCCTCATGGAACCAGGAGCCACCGAAAATGGCGCCGGACTACCTTCGACAACAATTCCCCCTGCTCGGGCGTCTCTCCACTCAAAGCTCGGTGTCACTGACCAGCCAGTCACAACGCCAGATACCCGTACCGCCCTCGAACAGCAAAAGGCAATCGAGCAAGCTACCCAAACCGAAACCGTTACACCAACAGCGACTGTTCCACAGGAAACTACCCATATCACTCCTGAAACCCAACCAACAGAATCACCGAAAATCAACCCCACTGACCTCTTCCCAAAGAGTGAAACGCCGGTTGTCGAGAAACCGCCGGTTACTGAAATGAAAATTTCAAAGGAACAGCAAGCCAAAGCCACTGAAGATTGGGCAAATAACTACGCTGACCAAGTGACCGTGCTCGACCGTGAGTACAACGACATCATTACGCAAATTAAAGAAGCCAAAGGAGTCGAGCGTGAAAAACTTCAGACCCAGAAACTTGACGTGCAGGAACGTCTCGTTAAACTCGAACAGGAGTATCTCCAGAAGTGGCAACCAAAAGCGGAAGCCGTTACATCACAGAGTCTCTGGACAAATAAACTCGGCCTCGAAAGTGACAATGGTACCGCTGATGTCCAAACTGGTGACGCCGTTACGTTCAACGGGAAACACTGGACAGTCGGAACCATTCTTGAAATGTCGAAGGGTGATACCAAGTACGAACTGATTCCGGAGTCTGCGAGTACCCCAGCGCAGAAGCAAGCGATTGAAGAAAAAAAGAACCCGACTCCAGATGGCGAGCCGGTAGTTACGAGTAAGACCCCAGCTACGCCTGAATTAGCGGCCGAAGAGTATTGGGACAAGGTTATTAAACCAGCGTCACAGAAAGACGAGCCAATTGTAATTGGAGCAGATGATCTGAAAGACTACTTCGGAAACGACTATAATGACGCGAATCACCCCATCTACTCACGGGCGGCGTTTTTGCTGTATGAGCGGGCACTGGCTGAAACGACTCCCCAAGATGAAGTGGTGCTCACTGGTGGTGGCGCGGGTTCTGGTAAGACCGAGATTCTCGTCAAGGAAATGAAAGCGGCCGGATTCACCGGTATCATTTACGACTCCAACATGGCCAACCTCGAAGGGGTGAAGAAGCAGATTAAAATGGCCGAGGACGCCGACCGTACCGTCCGCATTTACGGCATTACCCCGAATCTCGAAAGTGCCCGAACGTTTACAATTCAGCGCGAGAATAAAATTGGTCGTGGTATTTCTGATGCGACGTTTGCTCGTGGCCACGCGGGGTTCCCAAACGTTATTGCACAACTCCTCACGGAAAAAGTAATCAGTCCGAAGAACGTATTTTTGCTCGATACTCGTGGACAGGTCTCGCTCGAACAAGCCAAAGAAATGGTACGCAATGGAACGTTTGTGAAGAACCCACTTGCCTACGTGAAAAAATTGGGGTATACTGAAGATTATGTTAAACAGACCTATTCGAAAGACGGGTTCAGTCAAACAACTGGACAACGCCTTCAAGGGGGAGAGATTCCTCAAAAGCCTCGTGTCACACCTGACAAAAGTGGGACAAATAAAACCACACTCTCACTAGAAGTTCAGAACGCGCCGACCGAAAAAGAGAGTAAAACCCAGACGGAAGTCGCGGGTAAAAAAGTGAATCGTTTCTCCGGCCAGCCACAGGAATCAGCAACGCCACGTGTCCAAGGAAAACTGAAACCGCTCGTCACCAAGACGGGATTAAAAGCGTTGCTCAACAATACGCCGGACTTCAAAGCTAACCCCGTTCTGAAAGTGGAAGAACAAACGGTCACCTTCACTCACGGGAATAACGAGCCGAACAAAACTATGAAAGTGCTCGCATGGTCAAACGGCAAGACGTCATTTGCAATTAAACCAAGTGCGCTTGGACTCGTTGAAGACAACCTCAAAGTTGGTGATGCTGTACAGGTATCAGTCGAATCTCTCTCTCGCAGTGGGAATGAGTTTCGTGTTATCAAGTACGACGAGCAGGGCAAAGGCACGTCATATGCGAGCGTCGGGAAGTACCGAGAAAATACTCCCCTCAAACCAACCGAAATTAAAGTTGGCGATACGGTAAAAATTACTCAAAAAGTTCGCAAGCCAAACGAACCGGCTTTCCGCGTTGGTATTGTGCGAAAGGTCGACCTCAAAGATTCCGTGAATAAAATTGGCCAGACACTACCGGCCGGAATTGTGGCCGACATGAACGAGCCGTACCTTTTCGGAAATAAAACATCATTCAAAGACAACGTCATTACCCCGCATACGTTGACCGCTGAAGAACAGAAGCAGGTTGACTCCACTATTGCAGAGAATATCTCGGCAAAAGAGTTTATGGTTCAGCAGATGCGTCAATCGGGTAATCACGCTTCAATTGGTACGTACCGTGACGGTACCGAGGTGATCTCGAATAATCCTGACAACCTCAAACCGCTCCAGTTCCCAGAACTCGTTGGTCTCGCCAAAGAACTCTCGGGCAATGTACCATTCCTCCGAAAATATAAAAAAGCCAATGGTATGTTCTATCCGAAAGGCGACGGGGAAATTGGACTCAACCCTGAACTTTTCAAACGTGAGAATCTCTCACAGCTTCAGGCGACGCTTGCGCATGAAATTGGCCACCTCGTCGATTACCTGCCTGACAAAACTATGACGCGCGGGAATTTGCTTGGCCGACTGAATACCCTCAAAGGATTCAGAACTGATTTCTACCACGAAGCCGGTACTACTCGTACGGACAAGCAACTGCGCGAAGAAATGTACCAGCTTTCGAAATACTGGCGTCCATTCGAAGAAGAGTCCGTCCCCGCGTCGTACCTCGCGTACCGAAAATCCGCTCCGGAAGTGTACGCCGACTTCATCTCGGCACTCTTCAATGACCCGCGCACAGTCAGTGAAATTGCGCCAACAGCGTACAATCTCTTTTTCGAGCAACTCGACCGCAAGCCAGCCGTTAAAACTGCCTACTTCGACCTCCAGACGCTCTTGCGTACGGGAGACCTTACTGCGTCTCGTCGTTCAGCGACCACTGATATGTTCAAACTGACCGAACAGCAATCGAAGGAACGTCAGATTCAAGAGCAAATCAAACAGGAAGAAAAGGAGCGCAGTGTGTGGTTCAAGTTCAAAACTGAAATGGTGGACATTGCGGAAGTCGTGCGCGAGGACGTGAAAAAAGCGATGAAAGCCGGTGCGTACGTGAACCCCGACGATAACCCAACCTACTACCTCGAAGAACGCAACTACCTTGGTGGCCATATCAAAGCGGAGGTTGACACGAAATTCAATACCATTTACCAAGAACTTCAGAAAAACGGACTCACATGGGAAGACCTCGGGGAACTCATGTTTTACGAACGTGTCGCTAAAGGTGACCGCCAAGAAATTGCGAACCCACTCGGGTACCAGCCAGACTTTGTACAAGAACTCATGGAAGTGTATGACGACGTCGGGAAGGTAGAGCCGAACGCCGAAGCTCACCGCAAGGCAACAAGCGATATGCGTACCACCATGGGCGATGAGAAGTACGGCAAACTGCAATCACTGGCCGTACAGTACCGTGAGAACCTCAAAGGCATTTTCCAAGAGGGATTTGCGGAGGGTATCTACTCGGACGAACTCAACCAACTCTTCAACGAAAACGCGTATTACGTGCCATTCAAAGGTGCGAAGTATTCTGGTGTATCACGTACTACCTTCGGAGTGAAACAGCAAAAAGGAACGCTCGACAATATCGAAAACCCCGCCAACACGGGAATTGAAAAAGCCGTCTCCATTATTCGTGCTATAGAACGCAACAAGGTCACGCGCAAGACCGTCGAGTTCTACAAAGCAAACTTCCCTGAAGAGGTAACGGAAGCAACACTCGATAAAAATGGGTACCCACTCGAACCAAAAGACAAATCGCTTGGTCTCGTGACGTACATGGAGGGAGGCAAGGTTAAGGGGTACCACGTCGACGCCTACATTGCCGAAGCGATTAAAAAGACACCAGTCGCCAATATGAACGTCATGGTCGAAGGTTTGCGGTTCTTCAACTCGAATCTATTCCGTCCACTCTTCATTACGTTCAACCTCGGGTTCCAAACGTTCAACCTGATTCGCGATATGAAGCGATTCTGGAAAAACGTTCCGAATATGACGGTGCTTCAAACTATGCGTCTCTACTCACAATCAATGCGGGCGTCGAAGATTCGCGCATTTGGTCTCCCCGCCAACCCTTCCGTCGCTGACCAAGAGGCGTATGATCTAATCAACAAACTCGAAAATGAGAAGGTAATCTCGATTACTTACAACGACATCATTAAAGGCGAGTCACTTGAAGACGCGCAGATTGAACGTATTCTCCGTGAAGTGGGAGTGCGTGAGGTAAAAGATACCAAGCTCGGATTGCTCGGCCAAAAAGTTGGTCTCACAAAAAATTCACCAATTCTCAAACAGGCGTTTGCGCTCATGGACTTCATTGAGAAAACTGGTAACATGATTGAAACACTACCGAAGGTAGCTGGCGTCAAAGCCATTGAAGGTACTATGGCACCAATCGAAATGCGCTCGTTCGTTCGCAAGTACGTCGGCTCGCCAGACTTCCTCGCTGGTGGTCGTGATAAGAAGTCGATGAACGAAGTGTTCCTCTTCGCCAATGCCATTTTCCAAGGTGTCCGCTCGGACTACGAGATTGCTACTGCTCCAAAATCACGGGGTGCGTACTGGATGAAAACCATGCAGTCTGAAATCATTCCAAAGATGCTCATGGCTCTCGCGGCCGCTGGTCTCTTCGGTGATTACCTCAAAGAACTGCTCGGGAAAATCAGCGAGTACGACAAAACCAACTACACTACGATTCCGTTTGGTGAAGACCAGAACGGCAAAACGGTGTACTTTCGCCTCCCGTCAGATGAAACCGGCCGACTGATTAGTGGAATCTTCTGGAAAATGGCTAGTGCTGTTTCTGACCCAAAGAAGCTCGCTGAATTTGGCACCTACACCGACATGGTCTCGTATGCAGGTGGCCAGGTGCCAGGCGTCACACCAGTCGCTACCGCTGGATTCAACCTCATGCAATTCCTCGGTGGCGCAAACCCGTATGACTTCTTTCGTCAGCAACCACTTCTCACTGACGAACAGCAACTCGCCGGTGGCATGGAGCGAGTGAAGCCATTCGCGTCCTATATGTTCCAGCAACTCGGCGGAGGTATCTTCATGAAGCTCTACACCAACGAGACCGTTCCAAAGAACCCGTCACTCTCTGAAAAGATTGCCAGTTTCCCTCTCATTGGGAACGTCGCTGGTCGATTCCTCAAAGCCTCGAACTACGGTGAAGTGGAGAAGGTGCGCGAGGTCACCAACGAAGTGCGCTCACAGAAAGCGTCCGAGAACATTGCCAACCGTCGCGTAGTATTCAACTACGTCGACCAAGCTAAAGACATGAGTCCAGCCGAGGTACAGGCCTTCAAAAAGAAAATGATTCAGGAAATCTATGGTGGGGTACCAAAGACCCCGAGCGACCGTACGCAAGCGCGTAACCTCGAAAAACGTTTCGACACACTCCGTCTCCGTGGCAAAGCTGACGCCAAGCTCGACGCGTTGATTACTGCTCAATCGAACGAAGAAAAGGTGGTACTATTGGGTGAGTACCAGAAGTCGATGTCGGACACTGAATTCGCTGACCTGAAAAAATTCATCATTAAAAACAAAGTGGTGAGTCCTGCCGTGTTCCAAGAGTTCAACCGCGTTAATAAATAAGCCTTGTGAATGAATCGAGATGATATAATGCAATGTATAAAGGAAGCGTTTATTGCTCTCTTTTGGGTAATTATATTTTTATCAATTTTCATTCCTTCCGCGCTAGACACTTGGCTGGCCGAAGGTTTTATTAACTAACGAATGGAATCACTCCTCTCTCCCAAGAATGTAGTTTTTCTTTTGGGTATTATTGGCACAATTTTTGGAGTGTATAAATACTTCAGAGACCCCCAAGTTGCTTCACAACAAGAAGATGCCCTGATGAATCAGCAGATGAAATTCTTTGTAGAGTCAACCGAGAAGCGATTCACTGACATTCAAAACACAATCAATGCTCTCCAGGTTCAGGTGAACACTCACGCGCATACCACGGACTCAAAATTCAATAATTTGAGTAACAGTATGGGCGAGATGTCGAAGCAGGTCGTCAGGCTTGCGACGATTATTGAAGAACGGATTCCTAAAAATTAACTTCACAATTAAATGGACATAAATCAATTTCTCGCGATCGGAGTAGTCGGTGCCTTCCTCTCTCTCATGATTGAATTTTTCATGAAAGAAATCTCCAACCCCCTCCTTTCGAAAATGGTTGTACTCGTATCAGCTATTGTTGTTGGTGCGGTGTACGTTCTCCTCCATAACACTCCCTACTTCCAGACAGTTATGACCATTCTAGGGTCGGCGTCTATCGTGTACGGATTTTTCCTCAACAAGAAGTAGAACCCAGATAGGTGGGTGACAAAATGTCACTCCCCTTTTCTGCGCTTTACTGCGTAGTCAATGCCAATAAAAAACCGTACATTCGTCCGTGTTTCAATTATTTTGATTCTCACGGGGATTCTCTCGCAGATAGTGACGATAGAGGAACCCATACAAGCAGAGCCGGTCGTTGCTCAAACTGAAGCAACTTCCACTCTGATTACTCCGGAACCTCTGCCGGAGCTAGTTCCCGTAGTACCAATTCTGGCAAAGATTGCGTGGTGTGAGTCACGGAACGTCCAACTAAACCCCGACGGTAGTGTTCTTCGGGGCAAAATCAACTCACAGGACGTCGGAAAGTGGCAAATCAATGAATCGTACCATTTAGCCGAATCAAAGCGTCTCGGGCTAGATTTGCACACCGAGGAGGGCAATGAAGAGTACGCCGTGCACCTCTTTTTGACACAGGGCACTCGTCCGTGGAATTGGTCAAAGCCATGTTGGGGTGATGAAGAACGTGTGTGGACAAAAAAGAACGGAGAATACTGGTCGAAATAGAGTTTTGCACAGGTGTGCACAAGCCAGACACAAATAGTTTGTGGTAAATTTGGGTTATGAAATACGAAAAGGGTACTTTTGTTACCGTTCCAAACATACAAGCGTTACAAATTTTACCCCCTGCCTCACAAGCATTATTTATGTGGCTCTGCTCGTACGCTGACGCTGACGGCTCTTGTTTCCCCTCTCGGGCACTCCTCGCAGAGAATTTGAAGTGCTCCGTTCGTGCAATTGATACCCATTTAGCGAAGTTGGTTGAGGAAGGATTCATTGAAAAAGAGAACCGCTTCAAAGACAATAAAAAAACCAGTAATGCGTACCAGATATTGCTAGTTAGTAGCGCAGATTCTGCGCATACCCTAGCGCAGAATCTGCCCATACCCCGTGCAGATTCTGCGCATAGAACTAAACCCACTGAACCAAATCCAAAAGAACTAAAGAAGCATGTGTCTGAAAAGCACCCTTACGGGGAATTCAAAAACGTCCGTCTCTCTGATGAAGACAAAGAAAAATTGAAGAACCTTTACGGGGTTGCGAACGCGAAGAAGTTGGTCGAGGCATTGAGTATCTATAAAAAAAGCAAAGGACGAGAGTACGTGAATGACTATGCCACCCTCCTCGGATTTGCTCGACGGGACAAAATGGAAGTGATTCAAGAGAAGCCGAAACCAAAAGCGCCGGAACCCGAGACCGTACTGACTCCAGAACAACAGGAAAAAATTCGGCAGACTCGTGAAGCGATTACTAAAAAATTAGCCAGAAAATAAAATGCACACACTAAAAGACTGTAAAGGGATACATTGCCGGTGCATGAATTACCACTGCCATAGATTTCACTTTGCTGATTGTGAATCAAACCAGTCAAATCGAGGAGAAGACGACCCAAAGAAAAAAGCAATTGAGGATACCGCTCGGCAACTCCACGGTTGGTACCTCTCTGCTACACTAAAATTAAACCCCGAAAATTTTAATGAAAAAGCACAGGTTCAGTATGATGCCCTGAATGAAGAGCAAAAGGACATAGACCGGTACATTGCAGAAAAAATACTCGCGGTTATTATCGGCATTCGAAGGGAGCACAAAAACGCGATTGAACAAATTATTCGAATGGCTGATGATCTCGAACATGATTGCAACCGAGACGGTGACAAAGGTACCGAGCAATGGAAATTATTCAAGGGGTTCCGGAATACTATTCGAGATAAATTTTTACAATGAAAATAAAATTTGAAAATCAGTACTTGATTCACGTTTGCCCGGGGTGTATTGAAGAGCACCTGATACCTATGTTTGGGAAAGACCCATGGACATTCAACCAAAACTTCGATAGTCCGACGCTCTCCCCTTCTGTGAAGCATACTCTCACGAGAGACGGGAAGGAACGGATTTGCCACTACTTTATTGTCAACGGAATGATTGAATACTGTAGTGATTCAGACCACGTACTAGCAGGAATGAAAGTTGATTTGCCAGAATATCCCCAAGATGTGAACAAGTAGACTTGCGTATTATTTGGGTATGAATTAGAATATAAAGGTAATGATAACGAAAGAAAAACGAGAAGAATTAAAAACAAAGCTGGAGACCGTTTCGGTGACTGCAAGAAATAAAAAAATCTTCAAATACCGGTACGGACTCGACGACGGAATCTATCGAGAGGTGAGTGAGGTCGGGAAGAAATTCAAACTGACCGCCGAATCCATTCGACTGATTTGCAAAAAAATTAACGCGTTGATTGAAGGTTAGCATTACATTTTACCAATCAGGTTAGTCCTTCCTAAAAGGCACGTAGTTCACTAATAAAACACTTATGCAACAAATTAAAGAACTCTCGATGGTATTCGCAATGATTGTTATTGCTTGCCTCGTCGCGTTGTTCGCCTTCACTCTTATCGAAACTTCACTCAATCGCAGTGAGGTTGTTTCGTGTCTGAAGTTACAGAAGCAGTCGAAGCAGTTCGCCGAATTTACTCTCGCCCCATGGGAAGAGGAGATGTGCGCGACTCACAGCATTACCATTAACTCCCCTGTCAAATAGTATGGGGTACTGCGAAGATTGTGGGTGCAGAACGAGCGGAGGAGTGTGCTCAAACTGCCAAGAAGAATTATTCATTGTAGAGAATCAGGGAGAATTTATCGACCGACCTCTCTCGCAAGAATTCCAACAAAAAGTATACGAACAGGAGAAGTTACTCGAATCACGTAAAAATATATAAATTATGAAAATCACAAAGAGCACTGACCCGCAAGAGAAGCCGTCAATCGTCATGATTGTGTACGGTAACGGTGGCGTCGGGAAGACCACGTTCGCTTCAACCGCACCAAAGCCATTACTGGTTGACTGCGAAAACGGAGCGAAATACTTCGGTCTGCGGGGGATTAAAATGGACGTCGCAAAAATTTCTAGCTGGTCAGATATGGAAGGCCTCTTCGACATTGCCAAGAGTGGCGAATACAAAACCATTATCATTGACCCGATTGGTGAACTTATGGAAAAGCTGAAGCGGTACATGATTACCAAGGGCGACAAAAAGCTCGTTATGGCTGACGGCTCACCGACCATTGCTGGTTGGGGCTGGCTCAAAGATACGATGCGCTCGACGATTAAGATTCTGCGCGACTCAAACGTGAACCTCCTTATTGTGGCGCACGTTGAAGAGAAGCAGGACGAACAGGCACTCGTGAAGCGTCCGCTCCTTATGACCAAGCTCTCGGACGAGATCATAAACATGGTCGACATTGTGGGCTATATGACCGTCGTGAATGACCCTGAAGCCGGAGAGAAGCGCATCATCATTGTTGACCCAGCGTCAGACAAGTACATTGCGAAAGACCGCACCGGCCAGCTCGGGAAGGTTATCCCTCCGAACTTCACCGACATCATTGACGCGTGTCAAGGGACGAAGACATTTAAGTGGAGTAATGCCGGTGCAAAAACAGCTAAAAAGGGGAAGGCACCAGCAGACGAAGACACCGCTGAACCACCAGCAGAAGATGCGGTTGCGAAGAAACTGAAGAAAGCAAAGAAGACCAGTGCGAAGAAGAACGTCTCGGAAGACACAGTGGCGTCGGACATTGTGGACGATAACATTGCAGACCTCGCGGAATAATATGGGAATCAAAATCGTAACGGTAGCTGAAGCAGTGAAAACTGCACAACTCTGCGAACAATACCAAGAGGCATACGCCGAAGTGAAGGGGTTCGCCAACGCAGATTACATTTGCGACAACTCGGGTGTTCCCATTCCAAAGGACACCGAATGCGTCGCCATACTGGTACTTCCAACCGTCAAACACCACAATTATTCGCACCAACTAAATATGCTCAAAAATTATGTCCACCAAAACACCTAAAAAGCCGGTTGAAATGGTCTCGTTCTACGGAGGACGAGCACTCATTGAAAAGAAGCCGTGGGGTGACCACTTCCGATTCACTATCGACGGCCGGAGCGGAATTTTATCCTGTACTGGTATTACCAAGTACCTCGACAAATCCCAAGCTCTGCTCCCGTGGGCAGTCGGACTCGTCGGGACGCACGTCAAATCAACTTTCGAAGCCCGCGCAGGTCAAACGTTCAGCAAAGAGGAAATCTTCATTGTCGTACAGGAGGCGGTATTGAAGCCAGAAGAAGCAAAAGTGGCCGGAGGGAAGACGGGAGACGCTATCCACGACTACGCTCATGCCTTTGCCGAAGCTGACATTGCTGGCTACCCACTCCCTGATGTACCAAAGCTGATTGACCTCCCTGACGAAGAGCGTAAAAAGGCTCTCAATGGTATCAGTGCCTTCCTTGATTTTTACAACAACCACGACGTAAAATTCCTGCAAATGGAGCGACTCGTGTACTACAACTCACTTCTTGCTGGTCATACGCAACCGCATGAACCAGTTGTCGAATACCTCGGGATTCTCGATTTGCTCGCCCGAGTCGACGGTAAAGTTGGCGTATGGGACTACAAAACCGGCAAGCGTGTGTACGATGAACAGCGGTTCCAGCTTTCGGGGTACGTGAAGTGTGTCAACTCGGACGAGTCTCACCCTGAAATGCACTGTGAAGAGTCTGGCGTGCTCTCCTTCAATAAAGAGACCGGCGAACTGGTTGTGTGTCGGGTCTCTCTCGAAGAGAGTGCCAAGGATTTCACTGCCTTCAAAGGACTCCACGCTGTTGCCGAACGAGTGAAGCAATTAGAAACCGAACGCGTTAAATCAAAGAAAAATGAACTACAGTAAAACTATCCTCGTTGGCCGTGTTGGTCGCGACCCAGAAATGAAGGTAATGCCAAACGGCAATGCTGTGACAACGTTCTCGATTGCCGTCGGACGCTCATGGAAAGACGAAAATAAAAACGTTCACGAAGAAACCGAATGGAATAATATCGTCTTTTACGGAAAGCCCGCTGAAATTTTGGCGCAGTATCTGAAGAAGGGAGCATTGTTACTGGTCGAAGGACGACTCAAAACCCAAACGTGGGAGAAGGACGGAGTAAAACATTACCGTACAGAAATCGTTGGCGAAGCATTCCAGTTTGCACCGAAGAGTAGCAAAAACGGAGAAGCGGACGATTGGGGAAGCGAAGCGACGCCACCAAAACGCGACGAATCACCGAACCACCCAGACCCAAAGAAGCGCAGTGTATTACCAGAGTATTCTCCCGAGGATATTAACCCAGAAGATATTCCATTCTAGCTATGCAACCACCACTTATAATCGACGGAGTTCGATGTGAAGACGAACAGGCAGTCCGCGACTACGCATTCAATTACGTAAAACAAGGATTCAAACAGGATTTCCGGCTCGCGGCCGGAGCATACAAACTCCCCTTCATTCAGTTGGTCGAACTGCTTGATACTACTGGCCACGAGATCATGCAAGCAGGGATATGAACGCATATCTCCGCCAGTGTCCAGAGTGTAGAATAATTACAGATTCTGCGGGGAAGCGTATACCTTCGATTGTCGTACTAAAAAGTGTTCCGCAGATAAAGTGTTTACACGACTGCATGAAAAAACACGTCGTCGACCACAAAAAAATGCAAGAGGTGACTGAAGACGGAATCAAACGAAGTTTCGAAAATGCTCATGAAGAATGGCGAGCGATGGCACTCCACCACCTTCACCAGCTTTGTATTTCAAAAGAAACATTTACGGTCAACGACCTTCGTGACATTGTCAGAAGTTCTCCCCTAAAAACTCATGATAACCGTGCAATGGGAGGGGTCATAGTGACGGGGAAGAAAAATGGTTGGCTCGCTCCGACTGGTGAAAGTATTCCGAGCGTGATTGGTCACAAAGTTCATATTCAAATTTGGAAGTCATTGATTTACAAACAATGAACCACATTCCAAAGGCGCTTAATGATGAACTGAACGACGACCCATTTTACACACGATGCGTCCTAGGGAGACTAGGTGGTTGCGGGGGACGAATCGAGCGACATCATGCACTGATATTCGCCGGTCGTCAGCTACAAAAGAAATTCTGCATTCTACCGACATGCCACGAGCATCACATGCTGGCCAACCGGAAGGATATAAAAGAACGGTTCGATTGGGTTCTCCTCAATCGAGCCACCGACGATGAACTGAAGGAAATCTCAAAGGCAAAGGACTATATTCGTGAGAGGTCGCGTCTCAATAACATTTATGGGCAATGGACTTAAAAGAAAAAGAAAGTGACATACAAAACACAATTTGCGAGTACCTTGAAACGAGGCGACGGTGTTTCTTCCGACTTAACAACATACCGGCATTCGACCGGAAAGCAGGGGGCGGAATCACGATGCGTCGACTCCCCAAGTACACGCCGAAGGGACTCCCCGACATTGTCGTTATTGCAGGTGGGGCATTTATAGGCCTCGAAGTGAAGACGAAAATTGGTAAACAGTCGAAGGAGCAGAAGGAATTCGAAGCACTTATTAAAAAACACTCTGGTCAGTATCACGTCGTGCGGAGTGTCGAGGACGTAATCGCAATTGGTCTATGAAAGAAATAGACATTAGTAATATACTTTTCAGTCGACTCGAATCATGCGGTGCGATTAAATGGCACAAAAACGCAAACCATTCGTTTTACCTCAAATTCAGAGACGTTCGCCTTGGAAGCATTCGAATTGCGAACCATAGAGGGCGGGAACGGTATCACTACACGTACGAAATCTTTGTAAAAGACAAAGATATTGAACAAAAAATTGAAGAAATCGTGGAGTCCGTGACCATGAAAGCCAGGTATATCAATGGATTTGACCCAGAAAAATTCATTGTATTCGACCGAGAAACTCGTCAGTACATTGAGGTCGATAATTTCACGGAGTATAAAAATCGTATTCTTAAAAAACAATAATGAAAATCTCACGTAAAAAACCGCCACACTTTTGGCTCATGAAGTTACTCTACAAATGCGATTGGGGAAACACCGCATTCGGATTCGGCGATAAAATTTACGCCAAGTACACCCTTCCTGTTGACCTCATTACGCACGAGAATACCCACTGCGAACAGCAACGATTCTCGTACCTACTGGCATGGGTGTGGCTGGCTAGATACATTGTCTCGCGCTCATTCCGCTACCGTATGGAACTGGAGGCGTACCAGAATCAGTTCGCCCACTACAGCGCAATCAATCCCCACCAGAAGTACCTCTTCCTCGATCGCATAGCAAAAGATTTGTCTGGAGAAATGTACGGTAATCTCGTAACGTACGCCGAGGCTCGCGAGAAAATTCAACATGGCCGAAAAACTAAAAAATAAAAAGAAACAGAAGCACACGCGCACGCAACGTAAATTCGCGCCTGAAGTCGTCGAGACCAAAGACTTCAGCGGGAAAATTGTCGAGGGTGACGGAGCAAATAAAAAACTTCAAATTTCGGCGCCAGTCTGGTACCAGCACCAATTGAATAAGTTCAAAGTTGGGGAGACGGTAACCATCTACATTAGCTCACGTCGACCAAAACGGTCACTCGCGCAGAACGCCTACTATTGGGGAGTGTACCTCCCGCTCATTGGCAAAGAGACCGGCGAGCACGATATTGAAGCGTTGCACAAACTCTTCACCGGTAAGTTCCTATCAAGCGGAATCAAACACGTGCTCGGGCAACCGGTACGAATGACGCGGTCGAGTGCCAGTCTCTCAAAGAGCGACTTCACCGAATACATTATGTCAATTGAAGCCTTGACGGGTATCATGGCACCACCAACCGATAACTACTACGACTAGCAAGAATCCACCAAGTTATCCCCAAACGAGACCAGTGCAAAACACCTCATTCAATAGTAAAATAAAGGCATAACCAATCAATCATGCAAAACATATTTCAATTCGCCATGCACTTACTCTTCGGACGTCGCTGGCACATCTTCGACCTGAAGCAAGGGTACCGAGCCACCATCTATATCAACGACATGGAAGTGGCCATGAACGAGCAACGGGTCAACGATGTTGAAGACCGAAAGGTACAGATGCAAGCAGAACTGAAGGCTCTCGAAAACCGAGCACCACTCACCGATGAACAGTACCGCGCACTTCAGACTGACCCTTCAGTCGAACTCACGGGCAAGGAATTGTACGAACACAAAAAGAAAATCGACGGTGAACGTGCAGAACAGGTCACCGCTATGCGGAACCGGTTGAAGCAAATGGACGACGAGGCGGCGAGTGCCTTCGGGGAACTCCAGAAGGCGTACGCAATCGCGTACCAGAACCGAGTGAAATACGACTTTATTAGAACCTATAAACCAACAAAGGAATCGTATGCCGACCAAAACAAGTAAAAAAGCAGACCTGATTGACGAGTCCGCTATTATCGCCACCACCACGTTTGAACTGAAGAAGTTCGAAATGAAAGGTGACGACCTTCAGTGGCGCATGAAGCTCGAACTGAAAACCCGCCTGAACCACACGTTCCGCGAGTACAACGTTCGCTTCAGTGTGAACGAAAAGCCGTTCGAGATTCGCATTGAAGACCTCGAACGGCGCAAGCAGATGATTCAGGACGAAGTGCAAATGGCCATTGACGACGGCAGTCCGGCGTCGAACCGCAAGCAACAAATCAAAAACATTGATTTGGAAATCGACCAAGTGCGAGCCGAACTGGAGCAGATGATTGCCGACCTTCCGGTAATGTCCTTCGATGGCGTCATTGAGAAGCTAGAGTACAAGTACGGAGACACTGTCGTCACGATGATGTTCCCGTCTGAAGCTCTCGCTGAACTGAACACCCAGCGCGGAATGTTGCCCCATTACAAGATTGAGTTAATTCGAGAATAAATTTTATGATTACCACCATTTCAATTGTTGTACTCTTCCTCCTCGCGGGGTATCTCTTGATTCGTTTGGATATTGTAGAGAAACGAGTTGAAGAAGACGTCATGTACCACCACCGGAATTTGAAATCAAACGAAGACCGACTCAATGCTCGACTCGAAGGTTTCGCGAAAAGCATTGACTCTTTGAATCGAAGAGTAACCGACGGATACAAAGACACCTTGGATATGTTCAGCGACGTCCGTAAAATACTAAACGAACTCGCAAACATTGCTGGCTATGAAGTAACCGTCGGACGAGTACAGCACCCAGATCACACAACTTGCGGGTGTAACCGTACCCGAGAGACTCTCGTACTGAAGCCAAAAGTCGCGAAGAAAGTAGCCGTAAAACGTCGACGTTAATTCCATGCCAACCTTCATTTTCCAACCAAAAGACGAACACACTCTCTGCCCGTACGGTATCTGTGACGGCTCTGGAGTAGTTTCAACTGACGAAGACGACGGTGAAGGTCACACTATGCGAGGAGTCGGCGAACGTCCATGCCTTTGTAACCCAGTAAAAAGTAATGGAGTGGAATAACCTCAAAAATCTTCGTTGCCCGAAATGCAACGCCAAACTAGTCGAAGCCCACCACGGCCTCGGCTATGTTTGTTCTATGAAGGAGACCATTGTGCCCTGTCTCTTCAGTATCTCGTACGAACGATTCCAAGAGATTGTGAAAAACATTTACCAGCCCCGTCCGAGCCACCCCAATCGCGTCAGAATAATCAGCGAAGAGGAGAACCAACGGGAATTAAACAACCTATAGCCATGCAAACAAACTACACCGGAGTAATGGAGATACTCACCTGTCCACATGAAGGGTGTCACTGCCTATTCGGGATAGACTCACTAGTGGTCAGTCGTCTCCGAGATTCAAAGGAAACGTTCTACTGTACATTTGGTCACTCCCAGTCATTCCGAGGAACTCCAGAAATCGACAAACTGAAGAAGGAACTCGAAGCGAAGACGTCACTGATTACCGCGCTGACTGGTGAGATTCAAACACTGAAGGAGAAACCAAAGCGCACACGACAGAAGAAGGTAGTATAATATCGTTAATGGCAACCACTAAAAAAGAAAAAGACGAATACACTGCTCTCCTTCAGAAGATGAAGCCAGCACAGATTCGCTTTGTTACTCTCTACCTCGGAGGAGAAGACGGAAAGTGTTTCAACAACGCAACACTGGCATACATTCGAGCATTCGATATTCAATGTCGTACAACCAAAGATGCAAAAGGAGAATACGACAAGAAGTATTTGTCCGCAAAACAGATGGGTTATGCTCTATTGACTAAAGTTGACATTCAACGTCTGAAACACAACATGCTACTGGAGCAGGGATTCAAGCCAGAGAATATCAAAAAGCGATACGCAGAACTGGCCAATCAAAACAAAAACCTTCCCATTGCTCTTACTGCTACAGATCGTATGGCGAAGATTGCCGGAGTAATCGCAGACGACCCGACCAAGGTAGATATTCCACAACTCACCGAATTGACCGAGCACATTAAAAACATTCTCACACCCAAGCGATAATGAATCACGAAACACCAAAGCCAGGGAGTCCTGAAGCAATGAAGCTCGGGTGTACTTGCCCTGAAGACGTAAACTATGGGGGTCAAGGATTCATGCTCAATGGTGAATCGAAGTTCTGGTATGCAAAGGACTGTCCGGTTCACGTTGTATTCGATAAACTGAAATGAAAAAGAAACTCACCGCAAAACAGAAGTGGGGGAAGAAGCAGGTATTCCCTATATTCCTCGACCCGTATCGCCAAGAGTGCATTGTAGTTGTAAATGGAAATATGGGAGACGCTGTCACCTACCTAAAGAAACTCAAAACTAAAAACGCTGACGCTCTCGTTAAAGAAATCATGGAGTATGACGATTGGAAGACCGGAAAGAATACTGAAGGTGGTGCGTCTATCTGGCTCGACTTCAAATGCGGGTACATCATGATATTCGACCATGAGGACAACTGGAAAGAGACACTCGCAAACGTTGGGCATGAGTGTATTCACCTCTGCAATGCCGTTCTCCATAGAGCCGGACTCAAACTGACACGTGATAGTGAGGAAGCATTCACGTATCTCCACACCAAAGCATTCCTCGATATTAGCCATAAGATTTATTAAAAATATGATATTTCGTTCATTTATGTGCATACCCCCGACGGCACAAGCAGACCCAATGATTATTCACCTCGTTCAAACTTCGGTTGATTCAGTATCAGCAATAAAAATTACAGCGCAATGAAAACAGAAAACCAATTGAGTGCCCACCAGTTCAAAGCTATGTATGAGAAGGAAGGTATCGACCTCGCCACTCTTGGGTGCGTTATGCTCGACACAGAACCAATCCCAAAGCCACTCATGTACGAGCGGGAGATTCCGGAAGCGTTCTACACCTCACCAGACGAAAAGAAGTTCTGGATTAAAGGGTATGTCGCTGACCAAACGCCTCACGTTACCTTGCTCTATGGACTCATGACACCAGCCAACGAGCAACCCGAGAACATTGCGACCGTTATGGAAGGGTGGTCACTCGATTCAGTCGTCATTGAAGAGTTCGGGTTCTTTGAATCTACTATGAAGGACGAGCCGTACTATTGCATTGTCGGGCATATCGAAGTGACCTCAAAGCTCCTCGAAGGCCACGAGCGACTTCAGTTCCTGCCCCATATCGACACTTTCGCAGGGTACCGGCCACATATCACGATTGCGTACGTGGTTAAAGATGAAGCCATTCGTGATCGAGTGATTAACGACATGAACAAAATGTACGCGGGTAAAGAATTAACAGTCAGTCGCAAACTTAATCTCGGAGGGAACAAAGCATAAATGCCAATGAATCCCGTTGACTATTATCTAAACGGAGAGCCACGTCCCTTTCGGAATAATTTTATTACCACTAGGGGTTGGCCTACACCAAGACGTAAATATAAAAACAAATGATAATCACCACACTAAAGAAGCTCGTTGACCAGTACAGTATCAACACTATAGAGGTGAATGTTGGAGAAGGAGTGAACCCCATGGCATTCGAGATTGATTCCCCCGACTACCGAGAACAGCAAAACTACCTCGTGAAAGGCGAGTACCGAATCCGCCAAGATTTTGCCACCGGTAAGCAGATTCTGTGGGTAGACCGGCTCGAAGAAGAGTTCACGAAACCAGCAGAAGAAGAAATCGCCGAAGACGAACCAACGGCTGAAGAGATTGCTATTATCGAAGAGCACTTCAATACGCCAATCACTGCTATTTTCTTTCACCGGCAGTCACTCCAATCAACCGCACTCGACATTTCACGTAAAGAAGTTCCTCACTACGCAGAGTCAGTCGTAAATGCCTACGCAGAAACATTCGGCGAAACCTCACTCGAAGAATTTGCAATGGTAGAGATTGATTGGAAGAACCAAGCCGTATCACTCGTCTCGATACCACAGCCTACCGTGGAGCCTGAACCAGACAGTGCGCTATAATCGAGAAGGAACCCGTTCATAGGAGGCAATCGTGAACATTCGTTCGTTACTGAAACCGAAAGAAACCGCGCCGTGCTGTCCGGTATGCACCCAGACCCTCATGGAAGGGTTCGAAGTGCCAGTCGTGAAGCACAACGGTTGTTGCACCATTCAGGAGTACGTGTGCTCCAGTGCGTGTGCGACCGAATACAAGCTCGACAACCTTCGGAGTCGCCTATAACAGAAAGGAGTCACAGATGTTGTACGTGTCTCTTGGCGGAAAGGAGGTGATCTAGCGTCTCCCGAGGTGGGCGGGTAATCTCACCACGAATTTGAATCTCGCGCATACGTCCTCCCAGCGCGGGCAACTGACAGTCCACTTCGGTGGGCTGTCTTTATCACATAACCAATCGAGTACAATGGGACACTTCAGTCAGGAGGAAGCTGATATTGATTTCAATTTACCAGTCGTTGAAACAGTCGGAGTCTCGAAGCCAAGGGTTCACATGGCGAGTGAAGCGGTATGCGTTGCGTGTGAAGGGTAATACACAGGTTTTGCCTATAGATTGGGTAATACTTGTGCGATAATTGATGAGGTGGGAGGTAGGATAATTTAATACAATGAAATCAAAACCAAACGAGCCGAAACACAGTAAAGCTCATGAGAAGAAAGAGTCCAAAGCCGTGAAGTTGGACGAAAAGAAAAAGTTCAAGAAGAGCTAGGGGTGTAAGCTCTCACGCCCCGTAATCCTTCTCGGTTCTTGTCGGGCGTCATGCCCGTGGGGACATGAACACATGAAGGATTCGGAGCGTGGGAGCGTACCACACGTCTCTAGTAGTAGGTACCTACGAATGAGATAGAAAGGGGAAGCGTTCCTTCCCCCATATCGCGGAGTAGAGAACTGGTATCTCGCAAGGTTCATTCCCTTGAAAAAGTGGTTCGATTCCACTCTCCGCAACATTATTCAATAGTTCAACATCATGAAAACAGAATTCACCACCGGCGCAGGGATAGATTATCGAACAGCAGACCAGAAGGCACAGGACTTCCGTCCACAAGAGGCCTTCGCGTCCGTCGGAGTCCCCGTCGAGTGGAAACCAAAGAGTATCGACGAAATGGAAAAGAATATCAAAGCGACGTCTATCTCCCAAGGACAGACGTCTCGTTGCGTTTCCGAGTACGCAGGAATTGCTCTTGAAATGGCAGAGTTCGCAGAGACGGGCAAGCGTGTCGTATTCTCTCGCCGTGACGTGTATTGCCGACGTGCCAATCGTCCAGCCGAGGGTATGAGTATGCCTGACCTCTTCAAAATCATGCGTGACGGCACGTGCCTCGAATCACAGCTCCCAAGTACCGCTACCAAAGAATCAGTGATTAACGAGGCGTATACGGTCACTGACGAGATGCTGAAAGCCCGTAAGCAGTACAGTGCGGGAACATCATTCACGTGGGACACCTTCACCATTAACGATATTGCTCTCCAAATTCAGAACGGAACACCCGTCTGTCTCTTCTGGTACTTCGATAACACCTCACGGGAAGAGTGGTGGAATACCAATCCGAAAGTGGTAAACACGAAAATTGATTTATACACACCGAGTACCGGCAGACACCAGTGCACAGCCATTGATTTCTGCACGGTAAACGGGGTAAAACACCTCCTCGTGATGGATTCAGCAGGTCAGGGTACTGGACTCGGGAAACAGGGCAATTTGCGCCTTGTAAGCGAATCGTTTTTCAAAGCTCGTTGCTACGGGGCTGGCTTTACGATTGACCAGAAAGACCTCGACTTCAAACCGGAGCCAGTTATTCGCTACACCTTCACTAAAAACCTCCGTAATGGTATGGAAGATGCTGACGTACAGGTGCTTCAGAAGATTCTCGTCCTCGAAGGGTGCCTCGCCATTAAGACTCCGACTCGCTACTACGGTGGAATGACACAGAATGCAGTCGCCAAGCTCCAAGAGAAGTACGCCGACGAGATTCTGAAGCCTCTCGGACTCACTCGGGGGACTGGTTTGTTCCTCGATGCCACTCGCGCTTTTATCAATAAGAAATACGGAGCCTAAATGCAAGCAACAAAATTCCCCCGAGCGTACCGAGCGTGGAATCTCGATACACAGACCATGCTTATGCCTGATGAACTAGTAAAAACTGGCTTTACCATTACGCCTGATGGTCTCCCAAGCTACCGTGAGATGCCGTTTGCAGTGGTACTCATGTGGTTCTCGGGTAAACAAGACGTCAATAACCAGCCAATTTTTGAAGGCGACATTTGTAAAGTGCAGATCAAGAATGAATTCGGCTCGATGATTGTCGACTATGGCATCATGCGGTGGGAATCAAACATGAGTGCATTCATGCTTCAGGTACCGTCACTGAATGCTGGACAGATGCTCGACGTACAGTCAGTTGAATTACTCGGGAATGAGTTCCAGAACCCTGAACTCGTGCCACTCGTTAAACTTCCCGTGAAATAATGGACGAGAAAATCAAAGGTGAGGTGCTGGAAATGCTCCCCAACGTACGATTCCGCGTAGAGTTGGAGAATGGACGGGTAATTCTCTGCTACCTTGCGGGGAAACTGCAAAAGAATTTCATTAAAGTGATTATCAGCGACAAGGTACTGGTCGTCGTGCCAAGTACCGGTGATATTGGTAGAATTATCAAGCGATACTAATGGCACGACAGGCAAAAGCACTCGTTCAACCAGAGTCAGGCTACCGTCACAGGGAACACCGCTCCAAGAAAACAAGTAAGCCGTTCTACCAATTCAAAAAACGCATGAAAAAACGTATAGCTCGACTGCAAGAGAAGCAACCAAACGGTCGCAAAGGTAAGTGGAAAACCTAAATGGACATCATTGACCAAGCAATCCTCGATTTAGTGTCCCCGCAAATGCGCGAGGATATTTTTCGTCTCGTCCGCCAGATGTACAAGAACGAAGACGGCACACCGGTACTCCTCACTCCCCTTCAGTGCTGTATCTTTGCGATTATCTCCATGAAGCTCCACCCGCGCGTGCACTGCATGATATTTACGCGGTACGGCAAGTCGTTTGTGGTTGCGCTCGCCGTGCTGACACGTGTTGCGACCTTTCCCGAGAAGTGGGCAATCGTAGCGGGGAGTAAAGAGAAAGCGAAAATCATCATGGGCTACATTAACAGCCACATTTTTGATTCCGAGTACACGGCCGCGAAATTCCGTATGGAGCGCGGGGACAGTGCAGAAGCGATTCGTCGGAATCGAAACAAAAACCACATTTCGTTTGACCTCGGGAATGGTCTCATGAGTGAAGTGTTCGTATGTTCAGCCAAAGAAGCGATTGGGTTTGGTGCGCCAAACATTATCGAAGACGAATCGTCACTGATTGATAACAGTGAACACTCCCTCGTCATGCGTATGCTCGGAGACAACCCGAACGAAAACTTCCTGTTCAAGATTGGTAACCCGTTCAACCGGAACCACTTCCTCGATTCGTACAATGACCCGAAGTATCTGAAGCTCGTGATTGACTGCTACCAAGGGATTGAAGAGGGACGTATGAACCAGTCGACGATTGAAGAAAACCGTCCGTACTCATTCTTCAGTGTGCTCTACGAGTGCAAGTTTCCGTCTGCTACATCGGTTGATGATAAAGGGTGGGCATACCTACTCACGGAAGACGACATTAAAGCGGCCACCGCACGCTGGAACAAAGCCGAGCACTTCGGAAAACGTCGACTCGGGAATGATATTGCCCGTGGTGGCCGTAACTTCAATGTGTGGGCACTCCGTGGTGAAAACTACGCGACTATTTTGCAGAAAGACCACGACGACGATTTGATGAGTGTGGCCGGAAAGACGCAGGGGTTCATGCGAACCCACCGCATTGACGAAGAAGACGTCTCACTCGACGACGTAGGAGTCGGGGGTGGCGTCGCTGACCGTATGAAAGAGGCGGGGTACAAAAACGTAAACAAAGTGCGTGTTGGTGACCCTGCTACCGAGAAGGTAATTGGCTATAACCCGAAAACTAAAAAAGACGAAGAGATGCCCGAGTATGCAAACCTCCGTGCTCAACTCTACGCAGGACGCAATGGTCTCGCCAATTGGGTGAAGCGTACTGGTGCTCTCGACCCCGAGGTTGACTGGTCTGAACTCACGCGCATTCGCTACAAAAAGAACGGAGCAGGACTCACAGTGATTGAATCAAAAGAGGATATGCGTGGACGTGGCGAAGAGTCTCCCGACGTGGCTGACGGTCTCATGCTCACGTTCTTTGATGCAACTGGTGGGGGTAATAAAGTGGACTTCAAACCAGTCGACCCTGCTATAATTCTTCAACAAGGACAGAAGTTGTGGTAGAATTTTAATATACATGAATGGATAATAACAAAATCTCGTACGACGAAAATCAAATGTCGATTCGTACGAAAAAGTATTGTGACGGAGCCACACAGTATCAGGAGCGACGACACCCCGACTGGCGTGAGACATACTCACTCTACCGAGATAAAACCCAGTTGAACCGCCTGACCCAGCGTCAGAGCGTGAATGTGCCACTGATGAAAGAGACCATTCGTACTCTCCTCTCAAAGATGGACGAGTTCCCTGACCTCTATTTCGAGTCACTCGGAAATGACAAACAAAAAGAAATTTTCCTCAATGAATACTGGAAGTGGTGGGTAGTCGAGGACAACTTCGAGATTAAAGATATTGTCGATAAAAAACAGGAAGGACTGTATGGTCGCTCGACCATGAAGTTGAATCTGTTTGACGGACGCCCAACCGCGGAAGTGCTCGAACCGTACGACTGGATTGTTGACCGGTACGCAGACCCATCTGATCTTGACGGGACTGCTATGTACCAAGGCCACCTGAACATTTTCCGGTCACTCTCACAGCTTGAATCAAACCCACTCTACGATAAAGACGTAGTGAACCGAATCAAACTCCAGTACGCCGAAGCCATGGGACTTGCTCGTTCAGAAGAAAACATTCGTCAGATGCAAGCGCGCAACCAGCGTCTCGAAGACATGGGACTCTGGCAAGTTGAAGCTCCAGAACTCGGTGAAGCCGTCGTTCGATTGACGGAGCACTACATGAAGGTCTGGTCACCAGAGCGCAAGAAGCTCGTGATTTGGTACCGTGTAACAGTCGACGAGTTTGTGCTGATTATGAAGCCACTCGAAGATTTGCTCGCCATTAACTTCTTCCCATTCTCCTCATGGGCTGACGACATTGAAAAAACCGACGTGTACTCTGATGGTGTGGGGGACATTGTCCGTACACCAAACAAGATTCTGAACTCGTGGTTCTCACAACTTGTGGAAAACCGTACGCTCCGAAACTTCGGTATGACGCTCTACGACGCGACTGCTTCAGAGAAGTGGATTCCACAGACGTACGAGCCAGTGCCATGGGGCTGGTACCCAACCGCCGGAGACCCTAACAAGACGACCAAGCGTATCGACATTCCAGAACTCTCTGAAAGTCTCGACGAAATGTCATTCGTAATTGGTATGGTCGAGAAAGCTACTGCGTCAACCGCTACCGAGAAGGGCGTACAGGAAGGCAAAGACGTCACGCTCGGCCAAGTGAAACTCATGCTCCAGTCGTCTAATGACCGTATCACGTCAGTCGCGAAGTTCTACCGCGTGGCTCGCCGACAGTTCGGTGAGAAGTGGTACAAGTTCCTCATGGCCAACGAGCAGTGGATTAAGCCCGTCGAGATTTACAAGAAATCGTCGAAGGGGAACTACTTCAAAGAGACAGTCTCGACGACTGACTGGAAAGATGAAGCGGGCTACGTGTGCAAGGTGACCTCAACCGCTGAACGTGCCCAGAAGAATATCGAAGCGGTGCAGAAAATCCAGGCCGTTGCTGGTATGTTCCCGAACAACGTTCCGCTGGAGAAAATCATGAAGAAAAAGGCTCTCGATTTGATTGACGGTCTCTCCCAGGAGGAGATTGATGAGGTTATGAACTTTGAAGCCCAGACACCACCAGCTAATCCGGCTCTCCCCGCTAATCCAAGTAATCCCCAAATTACACCCACGGCACCGGTTGGATAGGGTATACTAAAGATACCTGAATGATACTCGAAGAATTACTACAAAAATACGGAGTCGACCGCAACACTCTCACTGCGGCCGAATCAGAGGTTCTCGACAAGTGGGCGAAGATGCTGGCTATCAAGCAACTCACCCTCTCGGACATTGAGAACCACGTGAACGCCATGATTGAGTCACTCGAACGAGAACTCACCGGTCACGAAAACCCACCTGTAACGTTTGCGAATCTCGTATTCCGCGGACGACGAGAACGCCACCTCAAAGCTCGACTGCAAAATTACATTATGCTCCGAGACTTTGTCACTTCACCAGAGCGTGCTCGCCAGTACATAGAGAAGCAGTTGAGTAGCTTCACAGCTACATAGTGGTGAAGTATAATTATTCGCATAGCTCATACAAAAATGGATTCAACATCACAAGAAATGTTCGAGACTATTTTGGCCAAAGACCAAGCTAGTCTGACGGACGACGAAAAGGGATTCCTCATGGCACGACGTTCGTACATGAACGACGACCAGAAGAAGCGATACGCTGAAATGATTGACTTGCACGAGAAGGGGGAACTCTTCAGTGCTCCAGTCGAAGACGAGAATGATTTGAAGTCACTCTCTCTCGCACGATTGAAGGAAATCGCCAAAGTAGAAAACGTTGAAGTAAAAGGATTGAAGAGTGTCGCCGAGTTCGCCCGAGCAATTCAGGCCACTCGTGACGAAAAAGAAGCGTAGTCCATTGTCAGAAGCATAATGCCAAACCCCTGAAACACGGGACGGTCACAATACACAATGAACCCAGTAGAATTTAAGCCAGAAGGGGAAGCTCGTGTTATCATTAACGCATTCCCACGGCAAACCACCCCAGAGGTGACGCCTCCAGTTACTCCGGTCACTGTAGAAAAAACTCCGGAAAAAGGTGAAGAGAAGACACCAGAACCGACGCCAGTCGTGGAACCTGTTCCACCAGTAACGCCTCCAGCCCAACCGGTCGTACCGACGGCACCCGAGGCGAAACCAGAGCCTGACTACAAATTAAAGTTTTCAGAATCTACTCGGCGCAATCAGATCGTTGAATCTCAATTCAAGGAACTGCAAAAAATTCTCGGGGATATTACACAACAGGAAGTCCCAACTGACGAAGAAATGATGGTAAAGTTCAGCGATTGGGAGTATCTCTCTGACCGCGAAAAGAATGCCGAGCGTCGTCTCGCCATTCTCGAAGCCCGAGAGAACAAGCGTACGTTGGAAATGAAGCGACTTGAACAAGAACGTGAGACTCTCACGAAACTCGACGAGTACATTAGTACCGAGCCACGGTTGAAAGGAAAAGAGAACGAGTTCTATGAATTCGCAACTCGTCCAAATAATCAAGGCGCGTCAGTCGAAGTCTTGCTCAATGCCTTCCTCTTCGAGACTACGCCAATCACCGCCGTTGAAACTGTCGTCCCACCCGTGGAGACGCCCCCTGCGCTCGAACGCGGAAACCCGAGTGGAGACATGCCACCAGAAACCCGAAAAGACGGCCAGATGTCAGACGAAGAACTGACTCGCCTTCGAACCACCGACCATAAAAAGTACAACGATATGGTACGGCGCGGGTTGATAAAGTAATCGTTACAAAGACTCCACAGTTTTAAGATTCGCATTGAATGGCTACCTACGGTACCAACGTGGGAGAGAAGTTCGCCAAGAACACTCTCCGAATCTTCTTCCAGCGAGCAATCGCACCTGACATCACGAACCAGGACTACGAAGGAGAAATTAAGGGAGGTGGTGCAGACCGCTTGAACGTTCTTACGTTCGGTGCGCTCACCCTGAAGAACTACACCGGTGTCGCTATGACAGTGGACACACCAACAGAATCAGAAGGTGTACTGATTGTGAACCAGAAGAAAGCGTACTACTTCCAGGTTGAAAGTTTTGCGAAGTTCTCTTCGTATGCTGAAGACCCAGCGAGTACACTGATTGATACAGCCGGTAAAGTACTTGCTCGTACAGTCGACAACTTCGTCCTCGGTCTCTACACGAAAGTGGGAGCCGGTAACCGAGTTGGTACTGATTACACGACTGGAACCGTAACAGTTACGACTGGTACTGGTGCAGTAGTGGGAGTCGGTACAACCTTTACTGCGGCCATGGTAGGTCTTGGATTCAAGGCTACTGGACACACAAAGTGGTACCGCGTAAAGACTTTCACAGATGCCACAAACATTGTGATTGAAGACGACATGGACGACCAGACCTCTGCCTACACTGGTGGAGCAATCTCGGGAGGTTCTGCCTATACCATCGAAGCCGTTACCGTAATCACTGTAACGAAGACCACCATCTTCGATTACCTCGTGGATATGAAGACCAAGCTCGATTCGGCTGAAATTCCAGCCGAAGACCGTTGGGCGGCGTTTCCTTCTATCGTAGCGAACTTGCTCCTCAAATCAGCACAGCTCCAAACCGCAGTTGATACTGCTTACGAGAATGTGATTCAGAAGGGTATTGTTGGTTACGTAGCAGGGTTCAAGCTCTACTCGAACGAACAGGTAGCTGGTAACAACACCACTGGTTACTACTGTCTCGCTGGCCATAAAGCCTTTATCACTATGGCAATGGCATTCACTGAATCGGGCATGGAACCGTTCATCGGTGGATTCGGTAACAACTTCAAAGGATTGACTTGTTACGGTGCGAAAGTGATTGATGAACGACGCAAAGCAGGTACATACTTGTTTGCAAAGGTTTAACCTCTAATCGAGGTATAACCCTACTCTTCCTCTCTCTACATGAGGGAGGAAGGAATAGGGTTGTCCTCCTTCAGAGCATTATTAAGATTAACCAAAACTCAAATGGCACGACGCTATGCGATTGATGGTCAGGATACAAACACAGCCAACACTTCAATCCTCGGATTGACTTCGGCTGCTACTATCCGCCCACGAATCTACGACCTGATTTTCGGGTCTGACGCAACCCCTGCTGATATGGCCGCTAAATATGTGCTTCAACGCCATACTGCGGCCGGAACCTCGACTGCGGTCACTCCGACTGCTCTCGACCCAGCAGATCCGGCGGCACTTGCTTCGGCTGGTATGGCTCACACTATTGAACCTACTTTTACCGCCGGTGCAATTTTGCTCCACTTCGCCCTCAACCAGCGTGCCACCTTCCGTTGGGTAGCTGTACCAGGTGCAGAACTTGTTCTCCCTGCAACGGCCGCTAACGGTGCCACTCTTCGTGTTATCACGACGAACGGTACTCCGGTGAACACTAACTGTACAATTGAGTACGAGGAATAATTCCTTTCTGCAATGGAGACTCCAATTGATTTATCACTCGCACAATACGAGAAGAATCCTTCTGGAGTCTTGCTTATGGACGGGAAAGAAGTGGCGCACACCCTACAGTGTTGTCACTGTCAGGCGCACTTCATCTCAATGCGAGGAAGTGGAAAGCGTCGAGCCTACTGCACCCAGTGTAAAAAAATTACCTGCGGGGCACACAAGTGTGATATTTGCATTCCATTCGAGGAAAAACTTGACCTCATGGACGGCAATTTGTCACTGAACAAATCGAAATACAAAGATGAGGTCTTGCTTTTCGGAGCAGACGGCACTAAACTTATATAAATATAACCACATTCACAATGGCAACAATTCCAGAACTCATTGAAGATTACCGAAGCAAAGGTTGGTCAGTCGACGAAACAACACTCACGCTCGTTTCAAAGGTAGACGACATGCAAAAGTATGACGTAAACGTTGTGTCACCTGACAACGTGTTCGGAACGGCACAGATTATCGAGAGTCCAGACGGCGCAATTGCTTCAGGGATTTGGGCAGAGCAGAAAGTCGTAACGAAGTCATTCCCTGAACTCCTCACTGACTACGTGCGGAGTCTTGAAACTGGTGACGTATTTGCGGTCGTGATTGGGAACATCTTCCAAAACGACAATTCAGCCATTGCCACCAAGTACACCGGCACAACTACTGTTGCCGAGAAACAAATTCTCATTAAATACCGCAATAACGCATTTTCTGTAAAAGAGATTGCATAATTAAATGGCACAGTTCTCTGTCACCATTGATAAGACAAAAGTAACGGCCGACCAGACAGATTTCCCCGTTTACATTAACCTTGCTGATATGCCAGCAGGGTTTTGGTCGGTTGTAGCAAGCGGTGGCGGAGACATTCGGTGCTATAAAATCGACGGTACTACGGAACTTCCGCGCGAAGTCGTTTCATGTGTAACCGGCGGAACAAATACTGGTGAATTACACGTGAAATATACCGGAACTCTCTCGGCGTCAGTGAATACGGTCATTATTATCGACGTGGACGGGGTGCGTTCTGACTACTCGGTCAGTGCGACGTTCGGCCGGAATAACGTATGGACTGGCTATCGCGCGATCTATCACTTGAATGAAGCCTCGGGGAACGCCAATGATGCAACAGGGAATGCTCTGACGCTTACAAATACCACCAGTAAAAGCTACGTAGCTTCGCCTATGGGGCGTGGTATTGATATGGGTAGCTCAATTCGAAATACAACAGAACTTACTACCACGGGTATTTTAACTTCAATTGGGAACCTCACAATGTCAGTGCGCTTCAAAATGAACCTTGCATTGTCGGTAAGCAATGGAGACCCAGGATTGTTTATTCTCCCGTATGCAAATGCTTCAGGTATGGCCGTTGCTATGATTCCTCAATGGAATGGTGGGTCACCTCGTATTGCAATCATTCGACGCACTGCCTCTGACGCAACTGCATTTACTTCATTTGGGAATGACACTACCCTTTGGCATAATCTTCATGCTGTATACGATAATGGAGGGAATACTATTTCAGGATATTTAGACGGGGTCGCTTTTTCAACAACTGCGGTAGCAAGTTCAGGAACTTTTAACGCGACTGCATATCCAATTTCTCTTGGAGGTTCATTCATGAGTAGTAACGCAACGGCAATTCTTGATGAAGCTCGTGTATCAAATTCGGCTATTTCTTCAACATGGATTAGTACAGAGTACAATAACCAAAATTCATCATCGACTTTCTATGCGACGGGAACTATTGCCACTGCAATCGTTGGATTAAATGACGGAGTACCAACTGCTTCGATTGGTCGAAGAGTATCAATGGTTGGCTACTAGGTAGTGGTAAAATAAACCAATGGCAAAATATGCGGGTGGTAATCCTACCATCGTTTTTACAAAACAGATTCAATACCAAGCGAACTTCGTTCCTCTGAAGGCGCTTTCTTCCACTACGCCGGTCAACCTCGACCGCTGGTACGCGCAACACCCTATTCCCGTTCGACGCCTGAAAAGTTTTGCTACCTTCCCGTACACGTTTTACACCCAAAAACCACCACTCATTCCAGTCGATGCGTGGCGGGGGAACCAAGAAGTCCCCGTTCGACGCCTGAAAAGTTTTGCTACCTTCCCGTACACGTTTTACACCCAAAAACCACCACTCATTCCAGTCGATGCGTGGCGGGGGAACCAAGAA
>Ga0213919_1000151_pt1 | contig 37205 bp, 37 predicted proteins | sample McNCre317MG_FD_161056 | JGI IMG/M metagenome (GOLD analysis project Ga0213919, IMG submission 161056) | Freshwater microbial communities from McNutts Creek, Athens, Georgia, United States - 3-17 MG | ecosystem: Environmental > Aquatic > Freshwater > Creek | place: USA: Georgia | collected...
CTTGCAAGCCCGCCACGCCCACACCAAGGATGACCACGCGTGCGGCCTTGACCGTACCCGCGGCCGTCATCAACATGGGGAAAAAGCGTTGGTATTTGTCTGCCGCGAGCATGACGGCTTTGTAGCCCGCGATGTTCGCCTGTGAGGACAACACGTCCATGCTTTGCGCGCGGGTAGTTCGTGGGGCAGCTTCGAGGGCAAAGCCTGTGGCGCCTGCTGTTGCTAAACGCTGCAAGCCTTCCGCGTTGAAAGGCTCCAACATGCCCACCACGGTGCTGCCAGACTTGATACTGGAAGCCTCAGTCGCCTCCGGTGCACGCACCTTGAGAACCAAATCACAGCCCCAAGCATGGGCGGCATCCGTCACCTCCGCACCCACCGCCGCATAGGCCGCATCTGGCACGCTAGCGGGCACACCTGCCCCCGCCTGCACGCGGACGATGTGTCCTTGGGAAATGAGTTTTTTAGTCGTCTCAGGCGTGACGGCCACGCGGGTCTCACCTGCCGTCGTTTCGGCGGGAACACCTATCAACATGCGCTTCTCCTCGTGTGGGTGCTTATTCTTGTCAGAGTGAGGCAAGGTTACACGACTTTAAGACGCATTCTGAAGCGGATTAACCCGCAAGATAATGGCCGAATGAATAAACGTTGGAAGCCCAGTGTCACCGTCGCCGCCATCATTGCGCGGGAGGGGCGTTACCTCCTCATTGAAGAACACACACCCGAAGGTTTGCGCCTCAACAACCCAGCAGGCCACCTCGACCCAGGCGAGTCACCCGAAGATGGTTGCGCCCGCGAAGCGTTGGAAGAAACCACACACACCTTCAAACCCACCGAGATGGTCGGCATTTACATGTCGCGTCTGCTGCGCCCCGCGCGCGAAGGTCGCGCGGCCGAAGACGTGACCTATCTGCGCTTGGCCTATTGCGGCGAATTGGGCGAGCAGGTGCTGGGCGCGCAATTAGACAAAGGCATCGTGCGCACCTTGTGGATGACGCCAGACGACATTCGCGCCAACGAGCACCGCCTGCGCAGCCCGTTGGTGTTGCGCTGCATGGAAGACCATTTGGCGGGCCAGCGCTTTCCGATGGGCCTGATCTACACCGACGCCAGCGTGGTCAATCTCGCAAAGGGATAATTGCCGCATGGCAAATAACAAACGTGTGGTGGTGGGCTTGAGCGGCGGCGTAGATTCGGCCGTCAGCGCCTACCTGTTGAAGCAACAAGGCTACGACGTCGTCGGCATCTTCATGAAAAACTGGGAAGACGATGACGACAGCGAGTACTGCTCGTCCAACATCGACTTCGTGGACGCCGCGGCCGTGGCCGACGTGATTGGCATTGAGATTGAACACGTCAACTTTGCCGCCGAATACAAAGACCGCGTGTTCGCCGAATTCTTGCGCGAATATCAAGGCGGCCGCACGCCTAACCCCGACATTTTGTGCAACGCTGAAATCAAGTTCAAAGCGTTCTTAGACCACGCCATGCGCTTGGGCGCTGAAAAAATTGCCACCGGCCACTACTGCCGCGTGCGCGAAGTGAATGGCGAGTTTCAGCTGCTCAAAGGCTTAGACCCCAGCAAAGACCAAAGCTATTTTTTGCACCGCTTGAACCAAGCGCAATTGTCCAAAACCTTGTTCCCCGTGGGCGAGCTGCACAAAACCGAAGTGCGTCGCATTGCAGATGAAATTGGTTTGCCCAACGCCAAGAAGAAAGATTCCACCGGCATTTGCTTCATCGGCGAACGCCCTTTCCGCGAGTTTTTAAACCGCTACATCGCCAACGAGCCTGGCCCCATCAAAGACGAGCGCGGTCGCAAGATTGGCACGCATGTGGGTTTGAGTTTTTACACGCTTGGTCAACGCCAAGGCTTGGGCATTGGTGGCCTCAAAGAAAAAGGCGCACAGCGCGGCGGTGGCGAACACCAACCATGGTTTGTGGCCCGCAAAGACTTGGCCACCAACACCTTGTATGTGGTGCAAGGCCACGACCACCCTTGGTTGCTTTACGGCTCGCTGCACGCCGACGACCTGAGTTGGTGCGCCCCGCATCAGCCAGCACCCGGCCGCTACGCAGCCAAAACCCGCTACCGCCAAGCCGATGCGCCCTGCGAGTTGAACTACAACGACAAAGGCGAGCTGGTGCTCGCCTTTGATGACCCTCAGTGGGCCGTCACACCCGGCCAATCGGCTGTGTTGTATGACGGTGAGGTGTGTATGGGCGGCGGGGTCATTGCCAGCGCTGCAGCGCTGAACACAACCCTCGCCTAACTGCGCAACGCAGCGACGCGCTTACTTAGCAGCGTCAGCTTTAGGAGCGGCTTCGACCTTCTTGGCGCCTTCGGCTTTTTTTGCAGCCTTCTTCTCTTGGCCGAGGTGTTTGCCTTCGGCCTTCACCGCAGGAGCGGCTTCAACCTTGGCTGCAGAGGCGGACGTGGCAGGTGTTGCTGGTGTCGCCGGCGCCGCAGGTGTCACGGCAAACGCTGCAGCAGAGAAAGCACCAACGATCAAAGAGGCAATCAGCTTGTTCATATAAATTCCTTTACGGTGGTTGAACAACTCCAACAGCGGAGTGAACATTCAACGGCAAGGAAGACACAGCTGTTGACGCAAATATTTAAATATTTTGGTCAACGTTTTTGCACGCACTTCGTTACGCCTCGCGCACAGGCGTAAAAAAAACCGACTGGCTTTCGCGAGTCGGTTTTTGGTTGCACGTTGCGTTGGCAAATTAGAACGGGATGTCGTCGTCCATGTCGTCAAAGCCACCCTTGGCAGGCGCAGGTGCCGCAGGGCGTTGCGCTGGGGCTGCGGCGCGAGGTGCGGCGGCTGGGCGGCTGTAGCCACCGCCGCCTTCTTCGCCACCACCGCTTGGGCCACCCATGCCTTCACGGCCACCCAAAAGTTGCAATTCGGTAGCAATGATGTCCACCGTGTTCTTTTCCACGCCGGTGGTTTTGTCGGTGTACACGCCGTATTTCAAGCGGCCTTCCACGTAGATGGGGCGGCCTTTTTTGACGTATTCGCCAGCGATTTCAGCCAAGCGGTCATAGAACGTGACGCGGTGCCACTGTGTGTCTTCAATCATCTCGCCGCTGTTTTTGTCTTTGCGGCGGCTCGATGTGGCCACGCTCACGTTGGCCACGGCTTGGCCGCTGGGCAGGTAGCGCACTTCGGGGTCGCGGCCGCAGTTGCCGACGAGGATGACTTTGTTAACGGATGCCATGGGTAAATTCCTCCAGATAGGGGCTAATTATGGGGTCTTTGCGGAATGGGCCGGACGCTTGGGCGCCACCATGGGCCAAGCTACCACCAGCCACAGCACCATGAGTGCCGCGCAAGTTAAAAACAGGCCTTGTGTGCCGTAGCTTTTGACGAGCTGACCGCCCATCACGCCACCCGCAAAAAAGCCCAACGATTGCAGCGTGTTGTACACGCCCATGGCCGCGCCACGCGACGAAGCGGGCGCGATGCGCGACACCAAACTGGGTTGCGTGGCTTCCAACACATTGAAGCCACAAAAGAATGCAAACAACAACCAAGCCAAGCAGGTGATGCTGGGCGCGCCAGACGACACCCACAGCAGCGCCACTTGCACCAAAGCAATCAAAGCAATAGCGCTTAAAAACACCGCACGCAAATAACCACGGCGCTCCAGCGGAAACACACCGCCCATCAACACGAACGAGCCCAGCACAGCGGGCAAATAAATTTGCCAGTGGTCATCCTTGCCCAAACCGGCTTGCACCAAGAACGCCGGAATCGCCACCCACATGGCCAGCTGCACCGCATGCAACACAAACACGCCAATGTTCAGGCGCAGCAGCGCGGGGCTAGACAGCACTTGGCGTAAGCCACCACGGGCTGCGTCTTTGTGCACCATAGGTTCGGGCGGCACGCCCCACACCACCACGGCGGTGCCCAGGAGCGCCAGCACCGCTGTCAACACAAACAAGCCCGACAGCCCGATGTGTGCCGCAATCACAGGTGACACCACCAGCGACAAGGCAAACATCAAACCAATGCTTGCGCCCACCAAAGCCATCGCCTTGGTGCGTACGCTGTCTCGGGTGAGGTCGGCCAACAAAGCGGTCACGGCGGCGGACACCGCCCCTGCACCCTGCACCGAGCGACCGACCAACAACCCCGTCAAGGTGTCAGCACTGCCGGCAATCAAGCTGCCCAAAGCAAACACCAACAAACCAAAAATAATCACCCGCTTGCGGCCCAAGCGGTCAGACGCCATGCCAAACGGGATTTGCAAAATACCTTGCGTCAGGCCGTAAATGCCCATAGCCAAGCCAATCAGCGCGGGGTCGTCCCCGCCTGGGTACTTGCGCGCTTCCAGCGCAAACACGGGCAACACCAAAAACAAGCCCAACATGCGCAAGGCAAAGATGGACGCCAACGAGCCACTGGCGCGCAGCTCGGTGCGCGTCATGGTGGGGCTATCGTCCAGCGTGGGGTCGGGGGTTAAGTTGATCGTCACAGCATGCCATTGTCCCGCATTCCTGGCCAGTGACACGCGCGGCCACTATCATGGCGGGTTGCCCTTTATTTGATTGCACCGTGAACAAACCCACCGATGACGGCGCCTACTTAGGCCAAGCCATGAACCATCCTTCTGCTATGCGAAACATCAGCATTCGCGGGGCGCGCACGCACAACCTGAAAAACATCGACCTCGACATTCCGCGTAACCAGCTGGTGGTCATCACGGGTTTATCGGGCTCGGGCAAATCCAGCCTCGCGTTTGACACGCTTTACGCCGAAGGCCAGCGCCGTTATGTGGAAAGCCTCTCGGCCTACGCCCGTCAATTTTTGGGCCGCTTGGACAAGCCCGATGTGGATCTGATTGAAGGCCTCTCGCCCGCCATCAGCATTGAGCAAAAAGCCACCAGCCACAACCCGCGCTCCACCGTGGGCACGGTGACCGAAATTCACGACTACCTGCGCTTGCTGTTTGCCCGCGCGGGCACGCCCTATTGCCCCGACCACAACTTGGCGCTGCAAGCGCAAAGCGTGTCGCAAATGGTGGACGCCGTCATGGCGCTGCCCGAAGACACCAAGCTCATGCTGCTCGCACCCATCGCGCGTAACCGCAAGGGCGAGTACAGCGAAATCTTCACCCAGCTTCAAGCGCAGGGCTATGTGCGTTTTCGCATCGAAGGCAAGGTGTACGAATACGACGAACTGCCCGAACTCAAGAAAACCGAGAAGCACGACATCGACGTGGTGGTGGACCGCATCAAGGTGCGCCACGAAGCACCAGCAGCGCCCGCGCCTGTGGCCCCGCCCAGCATTGGCGACATTGCAGTAGCTGCACCGCCACCCGGCTTGCGCCAGCGTTTGGCAGAAAGCTTTGAAGCCGCTCTGCGTTTGGCCGAAGGCCGCGCCATCGCGTTAGAGATGGACACGGGCGTAGAGCACGCGTTCAATGCCAAGTTTTCTTGCCCGCAGTGCACGTATTCCATCAGCGAGCTCGAGCCCCGCTTGTTCTCATTCAACTCACCCGTGGGCGCTTGCCCCTCGTGTGATGGTTTGGGTCACCAAGACTATTTCGACCCCGCACGCGTGGTGGCATTTCCATCCTTGAGCCTTGGCAGCGGCGCCATCAAAGGCTGGGACCGCCGCAACGCGCACTACTTCACGATGCTGGAAAGCTTGGCCAAGCACTACAAGTTTGACCTTGATGCACCGTATGAAGACCTGAGTCCCGAAGTGCGCCAAGTGCTGTTGTATGGCTCGGGCGAAGAAGAAATCAAATTCAACTACAGCCTTGAAAACGGCTCTGGCAAAAAGCTCAGCAAGAAGCACCCCTTCGAAGGCATCTTGGTCAACATGGAGCGCCGCTACCGCGAGACCGACTCCACCGTGGTGCGCGAAGACCTCTCGCGCTACCGTGGCGTGCGTGCCTGCACCTCCTGCGGCGGCACACGCCTGCGCCGCGAAGCACGCAACGTGCGCATTGGCGAAGGCGAACAAATGCGCGGCATTTTTGACATCAGCCACACCACGCTGGGCGAATGTTTTGGCTACTTCAACACCCTGCAACTGCAAGGTGCCAAAGCCGAAATTGCCGACAAAGTGGTGCGCGAAATTGCCTCACGTTTGAAGTTCTTGAACGACGTGGGCTTGAACTACCTCAGCCTCGACCGCAGCGCCGACACCCTGTCGGGCGGCGAAGCACAACGCATTCGCCTCGCGTCACAAATCGGATCGGGCCTGACCGGTGTGATGTACGTGCTGGACGAACCCAGCATTGGCCTGCACCAACGCGACAACGACCGTCTGATTGACACCCTCAAACACCTGCGCAACATTGGCAACAGCGTGATCGTGGTCGAGCACGACGAAGACATGATTCGTGCCGCAGACTTTTGCGTGGACATGGGCCCAGGCGCGGGCGTGCACGGTGGCCAAGTGATGGCCAGCGGCACGCCTGCCGAAGTGGAGGCTAACCCCAACTCACTGACGGGCCGCTACCTGGCGCAAGCGTTGCGCATCGACGTGCCTGCCAAACGCAATGCCTTCTTACCCGTAGAAGCGGAAGAGCTGAAGTTCCAACGCAAGCTGCACAAAGATGCGTCGGAACACCAAGTGATTCGCATCCGTGGCGCGCGTGGCAACAACCTGAAAAACGTCACCGCCGATTTCCCCGTGGGCTTGCTCACCTGCGTCACGGGTGTGTCGGGCTCGGGTAAATCCACACTCGTCAACGACACGCTGTACACCGCAGCCGCGCACACCATTCACCGCGCGCACGACGAGCCAGCGGCGCATGACGAAATCACAGGCCTCGACTATTTCGACAAAGTCATCAACGTCGACCAGTCGCCCATTGGCCGCACACCGCGCAGCAACCCCGCCACTTACACCGGTCTGTTCACCCCCATCCGCGAGCTGATGGCCGAAGTGCCGATGGCGCGTGAACGCGGCTATGGTCCCGGGCGTTTTAGTTTCAACGTGGCCGCAGGCTCAGGCGGTGGTCGCTGCGAGGCTTGCCAAGGCGATGGCATGGTGAAAGTGGAAATGCACTTTTTACCCGATGTGTATGTGCCTTGCGATGTGTGCCACGGCTTGCGCTACAACCGCGAAACGCTGGAGGTCATGTACAAGGGCAAAAACATTGCGCAAATCTTGACGCTCACCGTCGAAGCCGCGCTGGTGTTTTTCAACGCCGTGCCCAACATCGCTCGCAAGCTGCAAACCTTGATGGACGTGGGCCTGTCGTACCTGCAACTCGGCCAAGCTGCCACGACGCTTTCAGGCGGTGAAGCGCAACGCGTGAAGCTGGCTTTGGAGCTGAGCAAACGCGATACAGGCCGCACGCTCTACATCTTGGACGAGCCCACAACGGGCCTGCACTTTGCCGACATTGCGTTGCTGCTGAAAGTGCTGCAACACCTGCGCGACGCAGGCAACACCATCGTCATCATCGAGCACAACCTTGATGTCATCAAAACCGCTGATTGGCTGATTGACATGGGCCCAGAAGGCGGCAGCGGTGGCGGCATGGTCGTCGGCGTTGGCACACCTGAAGACTTGGCGGCCAACCCTGCCAGCTTCACAGGCAAGTACTTGAAGCGCTTGCTACCCAGCTGATATCAATGCTGATGCCCATGCGCGCCATGCACATGGCGATGGGCAATCTCTTCGGCTGTGGCAGTGCGCACATCCGTCACGGTACAACTGAAACGCAGCGCTTGGCCCGCCAACTCGTGGTTGCCGTCTAGGTGCACTTCGGGTCCTTTGATCTTCATGACGTTGAACACGCGCGGCTGCCCATCGTCGCCTGCGCCTTGCAACTGCCCGCCCACTTTCACGCCCGGTGGAAATTCCGCTTTAGGGATGACGCGCACCAACGATTCGTCGCGCTCGCCAAAGGCGTCTTCCGCGCTCAAATCCAGCGTGACGGCAAAGCCCACCGCTTGGCCGTTGAGTGCGGCTTCGACCTTTGGAAAGATGTTTTCGTAGCCGCCGTGCAAATAAGACAAATGCCCCGAATCCAAAGGCTTGCCTGCGGGGGTGGTGACTTGGTACTTGAGGGTGACGGCCGTGTCTTGGATGATTTGCATGGCTAGGTTTTGAATGAAAAACGCCATTGTCCTCGACCTCTGCGATGGCGCGTCATCAAGCCTTACCATTCACCCCCATGAAACCTGTCATCCGTGCCTTTTTTAAAACCCTGCGCCTCGTGCTGGGTCCCGTCATGCTGCTCAAAGAGCGACTCACGAGCCCCGAGGGCTTGCAGCGTGATGCTGCGGCACAAGCGGCGGTCGACCTGCAATGCCAAAACTTGGCGCTGTACCAGTTCAGCACATGCCCGTTTTGCATCAAGGTGCGCCAAGAAATGCGCCGCCTGTCACTGCCAATTGAGAAACGTGATGCGCAACACAACGTTGCCAACCGTGATGAACTGCTGCAAGGCAGTGGCGCCACCAAGGTGCCTTGCCTGAAAATCATCGACGCCAACGGTCAAACCCAGTGGCTGCAAGACTCGGCCGCCATCGTGACCTACCTGCGCGCACGCTTTGCGGCAACTGCGGCTTAAGACGATCAAACGTGCGCCTCATCAAGTAGTCATTTTTTCCTTGCACAATCGCATTTTTTTGAGCGACAACAATGAACACACCACGCACCCACTACGACACCTTGAGCCGCGCATTCCATTGGCTCACAGCCATCGCGGTCATCGCCGCCTTCATCCTTGGACCCGAGCACTTTGGCCGGGAAATGCGCGAAGGCTTGGACCCTGCCACACGCATCGACATCGTCTTGCACGAATCGCTGGGCATGTTGGTGATGGCGTTGACGTTGCTACGCCTACTCTGGGTAGCCGTACGTCCAGCTAAGCCCAGTTTTGACATGCCCACGTGGATGCACATCGCATCCAAAGCCACGCATGGCCTGTTGTGGTTGATGCTGTTGGCTGTGCCTGTTTCTGCCATGCTGACGCTGGGCAGCGAAGGCCACCCACTGACATTGCTGGGCGGCATTCGCGTGAACGACATGCCCTTCATTGCTCAATCCCCCATCGCCGATATGGCAGATTGGGGCGAGGTACACGAACTGTTGGGCAATGCCATCATGTGGCTGTCGGGCTTACATGCAGTGGCGGCCATCTATCACCACGGCGCCCTCAAAGACGGCGTTCTGCGCTCGATGCTGCCCCCACGCGGCTGATTTAACCGCGCGCAGCCTGCAAGGTTTCGCGCGTTTGCAGCGCCACACGACGCGCTGCTTCTGCAAAGTCGTCACCCTGAGACGCATACAAAATCGCACGCGATGAGTTAACGATGATGGGGCCGGTGGTTTCACCGCCGCTCACACGCAAACCCGCTTTCACAGTCGCAACGGCATCACCACCTTGTGCGCCCACACCAGGAATCAGCAAAGGCACGGTGGGTGCAAGCTCACGCACACGTTCAATTTCTTTGGGGTAGGTCGCGCCCACCACCAAGCCCAATTGGCCATTGAGGTTCCAAGGGCCTTGGGCCAAACGTGCCACGTGTTCGTAGAGCAAAGGCTGGCCGTCCACAGACGCGAGGCGTTGGTTTTGCAAATCGTCACCGCCGGGGTTGGAGGTGCGGCACAACAAGAACGCGCCTTTGCCGTGGTACTTCAAATATGGCGCCACCGAGTCCCAGCCCATGAAGGGCGAGAGGGTGACGGCATCGGCGCCGTAGCGCTCAAAGGCTTCGATGGCGTATTGCTCGGCGGTGCTGCCAATGTCGCCACGTTTGGCGTCCAAGATGATGGGCACATGGGGGGCAACGCGGCGCATGTGTTCCATCAAGCGCTCCAACTGGCCTTCGGCGCGGTGCGCGGCAAAGTAGGCAATTTGAGGTTTGAAGCTGTTTACCAAATCTGCCGTGGCGTCCACGATGGCCGCGCAGAAGTCATAAATCTTGTTCGAGTCGCCCTTGATGCGGTCTGGAAACTTGGTGGGTTCGGGGTCAAGGCCCACGCACAGCATGGAGTTGTTTTGGCGCTCTGCGCGCTTAAGCATGTCAAGGAAGGTCATGCGGTGATTTTAGAAGGCTTACCATGCACCACATGTCAGTCCTGCCCAAACTCACCCGTCGCCAACTTTGGACGCTCATCACGCTCACACTGGTGTGGGGCATCAACTGGCCCATCATGAAGTTTGGCGTGACGGGTTTTCCGCCGCTGACGTTTCGCAGCCTGTCGATGTTGATTGGCTTGCCCGTGCTCGGTCTTGCACTGGTGTTGATGAAAGTGCCGCTGCACATCCCCCGCGCGCACTGGTGGGAGCTGTTGAAGCTGGCGTTTTTCAACCTGTTCGTTTGGCATGTGTTGGTTATCCTGGCCTTGCCCATGTTGTCGAGCGGACGCGCCGCCATCTTGGGCTACACCATGCCCATCTTCTCGGCCATCTGGGGCGTGTTTTGGTTCAATGCACCACTGCGTGCGCGCCAATGGCTGGGTGTGGCCGCAGCAGGTGTGGGCGTGTTGCTGCTGCTGTGGAATGAGTTGAACCACTTGTCGGGTCAGCCGTTTTGGGTGTTGATGGTGCTCATCGCCGCTGCTGTTTGGGCTTATGGCACGCAACGCTTGCGCCACACGCCCATGGACGTGCCGACGTTGACCATCGCGTTTTGGATGACCAGCCTAACCACGGTGTTGCTCACGGTACTGGCCTGTGTGTTTGAGCAAGACCGTTGGTACATGCCTGCACCCAGCACACAGTGGGCGATTCTTTACAACGCGCTGGGGGTGTTTGCGTTTGCGCAGGCCGCGTGGTTGACACTGGCACGCGGGCTGCCACCGGTGGCATCAACCTTAAGCGTGATGTTCATTCCGGTGTTGGGCGTATTTACAGGCGCGTGGTGGCTGGGTGAAGTGCTGCACTGGCAGGACTGGACTGCAGTGGTGTTGATGGTGGTGGCGATTGCTTCTGTTTTGTGGCCCGCTAGGGCTACTTAGTTTTTTTCTGAGCTCGCTGCGGGCAGAGGCAGTGGGCAGGTTCCTCATGCTGGGGTACCAGAAATCGTCACCTGCCCACTGCCTCTACCCACAGACTGCGACGTGCAAAAGTTTGATTGGGGTTGCGGGTACACAAGCATTGCAGCGACGACGAATGCGGCTGTTCGCTCACGGCTAGCGCTAGCCGTTACAAATACGTTCGCGAGAAATATTCAACCCAAACCAGTTGCGCAGCTTGGGTGCGGCGGCTGACGATTTCTGGTACTCCAGCATGAGGAAGCCGCTGCACCCAAGCTGCGCAACCCTCTCCGGCGCGAAGCACTCACTAAAGAAAAGAACCTATTCGGACCCGCGAAGGTGAGCCATCGCCAAACAAAGATCAGCCCACACCTTGGACTTCTCTGGCAAGTTACGCAACACATACGCTGGGTGATAGGTCACCACCACCGGCAAATTTTGGTATTGGTAAACGCGGCCACGCAGTTTGCCCAGCGGCGTGGTTTCCACCTCGGGCACGGTGTCGCGCAACAAGGCCTGCACCGCAAAGCGCCCCATGGCCAAAATCATTTTCGGTTTCAGCAAAGCCACTTGGCGCTCAAGGTAAGGCAGGCACTGCGCCACCTCTTCGGGCTTGGGGTTGCGGTTGCCGGGTGGGCGGCACTTGAGCACGTTGGCGATGTACACACCACCGCCCTCTGCCGTGCGGTCACCGGTGCGTGACAGCTTCATGGCGCCCAGCATGTTGTCGAGCAGCTTGCCAGCTTGGCCCACAAATGGCTCACCTTGCAAGTCTTCGTTTTCGCCCGGGGCCTCGCCCACGATGAGCCAATCCACCTGCGGGGCTTGCCCCTCTGCCGCAGGCGCGCCCACACCAAACACGGTGTTCTTGCGCGAGCCGCACAAGGTGCAAGCTTGGCAGCCCGATACCGTGCTGTGCAAGGCTGACCAATCCATTTGGTCGATGCCTTCGGGGCGTTGAATGATGATGGGTGCAGGCTCTGCTTTGGCCACTGGCGCAGGCATTTGGCGCGCTACGGCGTCATGGCCAGCGGCGTTGGCAATCGCTTGGGTGGCCAATTCGCTGGCAGCGGCAAAGCTGTGTGCCTCTTCGGCGTGGGCTTGCATCACCACATCAGCAGGCGCGGAAGCGGATGTGTCGACCACCAAGGTTTCTACCGCGGGGGCGCCCATGACAGCGGCCTCAGACATGGGCGACCACACGCGCACACCCATCTCGGCCAGCATGGCGCGTTGGCGTTTGTCGAGGTGCAAGGTGTCGGTCATGGTGTGTAGCTTACAGCTTGAGCGACATGACCACCGCGTGCTCGCGTTGGCCTTGGTCGGCGGGGTAATAGTTTTTGCGTTCGCCCACGCGACGGTAGCCATAGCGTTCGTACACCTGCATGGCGCGGGCATTGCCCACACGCACCTCTAGCCACAGCCATTGGGCTTGGCGGCTGCGCGCCCACACCGACAAGGCATCGAGCATGAGCACGCCGTAGCCTTGGCCCTGAAACTCAGGCGCGACGGTGATGTTGAGCAAGTGCACTTCTTCCACGCCTTCCATGGCCACAAAGTAACCAATCAAGGTGTCGCCACCCATCAGCGCCAGCAGTTGGTAACCCGACTTGAGCGAGTCCGCAAAATTACCCCGCGTCCACGGGTGGGCGTAAGCGCTGTTTTCGATGCGCAGCACGTCGTCGAGCAGCGCTGCGGTCAGCGGCTCTAGGTGTACTTCGGGTTTCAAAACGGCGTTCATCGAGGGGGGGTGTGACGAAGAAATGCTAGGGCGTGATTGTCGACGAAGCGGTTTTTGCGGCTTCATTCACTTGCGCGAGTTCCGCTGCATGCGCGGCTTGTTGCGCTTTGATTTGCATGCGCTCGTCGGTGGTTTGTGCCACTTTGTCTCGGATGTAAAGCGGCAGCGCTTCTTCGGGGGGTACGGCAGCACCTGCAGCCCAAGCAGCGGGAGCCAAACGCAGCAGCGCAGCGGCAGTGGGCAAGGCAGTCACTTGTGGCGCTGTCAGCGCAGCGGGCCAACGGCCTGCATACACAGGCCATGCGTTGCCTGCTGCGATGAAACTGTCTTGCGACCACTCTGCAGGCCAATGCAAAGACTCGGGGCTGTGAAGCTCGGGCGCTTGCACGCAGCGCCATGTGCCTTGCATTTGATTGGTGTCGTCTGCATTGGGTGGCGTTACATCAGCAGCATTTGGCGTGAACTCATACGCCGCCACATACACCTGCTCCATGCGCGCATCCATCACGGTCAACACGCGGGTCACGGGTGCAACACTGGCCACGCGCGCCTCTTCAGCCACGGCCAACAAAGTGTCAATCGGCAACACGGACAAGTCCGCACCAAACGCAAAGCCCTGCGCCACCGAGCACGCCGTGCGCAAACCCGTGAACGCACCCGGCCCACGGCCAAACACCACAGCTTGCAAATCGGTCAGCGCCAAACCGGCCTCTTTCAAAAGCGCCAAGGTTTGCGGAATCATGTGCGTGGACGTGAGCGCACCGCCTGCGCTGGTGTGCGTCCATGTCTGCGTGCCGCGCGCGACCGCAAGAGAAAGGGTGTCGGTGCTGGTCTCTAAAGCCAGCCACTGGTTGTTGTGCATGGCGTGATTATCCCAGCCGTGATAATTTGCCCATGACCTCCCTGCACCCGACCCCTTGGCGTTTTGTTTTGACTGTGGTTTGCGCAACGACCGCGCTGCTTGCACAGGCGGCACCCAGCTCCAAAGCCGTGCGCAGCGAGCCGCCCAAACACACGGCAGGCGACATTGGTCAACTGCCACCCGAGGTGCAAGCTGCGCTGCAACGCGCCAAAGTGCCGAGCGACAACTTCCATGTGATGGTGATTGACACCGGTGCCAACAGCACACCCCGTCTGAGCCACCAAGCCCAAGTTCGCGTGAACCCCGCCTCGCTGATGAAGCTGGCCACCACCACCGCCGCACTCGACACCCTCGGCCCCGCGTTTGTGTGGCGCACGCCCGTGTACGTGGACGGCCCTGTGCGCGATGGCGTGCTGCAAGGCAACGTCTACATCAAGGGCAGCGGTGACCCGCGTTTGGTGGTGGAGCGTTTGTGGCTGTTGATGCGCCGTATTCAAGGCTTGGGCATTCAAAAAATTCAAGGCGACATCGTGCTCGACCGCAGCGCGTTTGAGGTGCCTGCGCGTGATGCGGCCAGCTTTGATGGCGAACCCCTGCGCCCCTACAACGCCGCGCCCGACGCGCTGCTGCTGAACTTCAAATCGCTGCTGATTCAGTTTGTGCCCGATCGTGCTGCCAACGTGGCGCGTGTGCAAATCGAGCCGCCATTGGCGGGCGTGCAGTTCCCTGCCACCGTGCCGCTGAGCAATGGCGACTGCAGCGACTACCGCAGTGCTTTGCGGGCCGATTGGACGGACCCCGCCCGCATCCGCTTTGCAGGCAATTTCCCCGCTGTGTGCGGCGAAAAAATGTGGCCCATCGCCTATGCCGCACCCCAGCAGTTTGCACAGCGCGCCATCGCAGGTATGTGGCAACAACTGGGCGGCCAACTCAGCGGCCAAGTGCGTGAAGGCAGCGTACCTGTCAATTTGCAACCAACTTTTAATGTGGAATCCGCCAGCTTGGCCGAGACCATCCGCGACATCAACAAATACAGCAACAACGTGATGGCGCAACACGTGTTCCTCACCCTCAGCCAACAGCAACGCGGCGTGGGCAGCCTAGACGCGTCACGCGAGGTGATGCAACGCTGGTGGCACGAGCGTGTGGGCGGTGAAGTGCCCACCTTCGACAACGGCTCAGGCCTGAGCCGCGAAGAACGCATCAGCGCCCAAGCCTTGGCGCGTTTGCTACAAGTCGCGTGGGCCTCGCCCACCATGTCAGAGCTGATGAGCTCGTTGCCCGTCACCGGCATAGACGGCACGATGAAACGCAGCAAAGCACAAGCCAGCGCACACTTAAAAACCGGTAGCTTGCGCGACGTAGCGGGCGTGGCAGGCTTTGTCGACACGGCCAGCGGCAAGCGCTTGGTGGTGGTGGCTATCCTGCACCACGCCAATGCGAATGCAGCGCGCCCTGCGCTGGACGCCATGATTGACTGGGCGGGGAGACAACCGTGATGAACTACACCGAATGGATTGGCTACGCCGCCGCCAGCCTGACCACCGCGAGCTTTGTGCCGCAGGCGTGGCTGACCTTTAAAACCCGCGACGTGAGCGGCATTTCATTGGGAATGTACAGCGCGTTCACGCTAGGCATTGCGCTGTGGTTGGCCTACGGCTTGCTGATTGAAGCCTGGCCCGTGGTGATTGCCAACATCATCACCTTGGTGTTGGCCGCCAGTATTTTGGCGATGCGCTTGCGCTTTGGGCGCAAGACATCAGCTCTGAATTAACGCCAGCCTTGGGCGGTGGCGTTGTACAAATAAGCTGCAACCCAACGATTACCTGCAGGCGTCAAGTGAATGCCGTCGGCAAACAACATGGTTGTGTAAGGCGTCGTGATTGAAGTGGCGTCACAACCGACAAATGAAGTTGCAGAGCCGCATGCAGGTGTTGTACCTGCCGCAGTGTTGTTGAATCCTGTATCCGTGAATGGGCTGAATGTGGCAACGGATGTGGCTGTCAAAAACAACGAAGTCACGCCAGAAGCATTAGCGTAAATCACCGTATTCGGGGTTTGTCCACCAAACGCCGTGCTCAAAGCACTCAATACTTCCATGTTGAAAGTATTCGTCAGGCTCACCGTAGGCGTCGCAGTTGGATCAAAACTGGTGGCGCGGCCCCAAGGCGTTTTGGAAATGTCCAGCACAGGCATGATGAGAATATGTTTAACACCTGCTGTCTTGAGGCGCTGGACTTGGGTCACCAATGTTTGCGCTTCAGTGGCAGGCACGGCACCCGCTTTGACATCAAAGGTGCCAATCGTGATCACGACCAAATCGCCAGCTGTAAAACTACCCACTGAATCAATTTGGGCTGCCAGATCAGCGACGCGTGCGCCAGTAACGCCCTTATTCAGAACATTGGCCTGACCAAAAGATGTCGCCATTTGCTCAACCACGGTACCCGTGGTGCTGCCGACCTCTCGAACTGTCGCCGTTGGATCGTTATAACCGTCCCCCAAACCAATCACTCGCGTTGGTCTGAACGGATCCACCGTGCTACCCGCGCCACAGGCTGAAAGCACACCTGCTACGGCTACGACACACAAGACTTTAAGGGTTCGGCTAAAAATTGGGTTCATCACAGGCTCTCTTTGAGTACCACGTTAGTTTAACGAGTTGGTGTGGCGGCCCGCGTCAAGCGGTCGCGCACGCCATCCCATTCGGGGGTTGGGGGCGGAATTTCGACCCAAATGTGAGCGACGCCTTGGGCATCGAAGTCACGCAGTTGGGCAAAAAGTTGGTGAGCACAGTCATGCGCTGATGTGGGCATGGCCTGGCAGATGAACTGATTCGCCTTGGCTGCAGGCACTTGTACGGGGCTGCGTGCCCACACGGCGACGGTTGGATGGGCTACGGCGTCGGCGTTGTTCGCCACGTTTTCGTTGGCATGTGCGTCTATTGCCTTTTGTAAATCAGCCGCCGTCATCAGTTGCACTGTGGCAGCAGGCGCGTAGTGCGACTCAAGGGTGCCCGAGGCGCGGGGCGCATCGGCATCTGGCGTGTTGGGCGTGATGACCGCCACACCGCACGCCTCGCTCAGTTGTTGAGGCGTCAACACGCCGGGGCGCAACAGCACAGGTGCGGCGCGGGTGCAATCAACGATGGTGGACTCGATGCCCACATCGCACGCACCGCCGTCAATGATGAGCAAGTCGTCGCCAAACTCACCCGCCACATGCGCGGCAGTGGTGGGGCTGACGCGGCCAAACAAATTGGCGCTAGGTGCTGCCACGCCAAACACACCCAAGGCTTCGGCGCTTTGCAGCACGGCATGGGCGATGGGATGTGAGGGGCAACGCAAGCCCACGGAGTTTTGTCCGCCTGCGGCTACCGCCGCCACTTCCGCGCGGCGCGGCAAGATGAGGGTCAAGGGGCCGGGCCAAAACGCGTCAATGAGTTTTTGCGCGAAGTCCGGCACATGGCTGGCAAAACGCTGCACGCCTTGCGTGCTGGCCACATGCACGATGAGCGGATGGTTGGCGGGGCGGCCTTTGGCTTCAAAAATTCGCGCGACTGCAGCATCGTTGCCAGCGTCCGCAGCCAAGCCATAAACGGTCTCTGTCGGCAAGCCCAACAACGCACCGCACTGCAAAGCTTGTGCAGCAGCGGTGATGGATGTGGGAAGCTGGCCGTTGAGAATCATGGGCTTTGCTTAACGCGCGACGAGCCGTGTTTGCTGACACGCAGTCATCAAAATGGCGCGATACCCAAAATGGCGGCAGCTTGCAAGGCCACGGCACGTGCAGCTTCTGGCGTAGCAGCGGTGATGTTGAGATGGCCCATCTTGCGACCCACGCGCGCTTCGCGCTTGCCGTACAGGTGCAAATGCGTGCCGGGCAGCGCCAGCACTTTTTGCCACGCTGGCTCAACTTGCGAAGCGTTGGCGTTTGATGGATTGGCAAACCACAAATCGCCCAACAAGTTGAGCATGAAGGCGGGGCTGTGCAAACGCGGTTGCGTCAATGGCAAATCGGCCATGGTGCGCACTTGCAGTTCGAACTGCGACACGTCGCAGGCGTCTTGGCTGTAGTGGCCGCTGTTGTGGGGGCGGGGGGCAATTTCGTTGACGACCAACGAGTGATCAGCCAACACAAAAAACTCCACGCACAACACACCCACGTAGTTCAGCTCTTGCGCCACGGCTTTGGCCGCTGCAATTGCTTGCTCGGCCAAGGCCTCAGGCACATTGCCCGCAAACACCTCGGTCACGGCCAAGATACCGTCGCGGTGCAGATTGCGTTGCACCGGCAAATTCACCATCGCGCCATCGCGGCCACGCGCCACGATGACCGAGCACTCGCTGGCCAATGGCAACATTTTTTCCAGCACGCAAGGCACACTTCCTAGCTTGGTCCAACCGGCGTTCAGCTCGTCACGCGTGGTCACGCGCAACTGGCCTTTGCCGTCGTAGCCCATGCGAGAGGTTTTCAAAATGCCAGGCAGCAAGTTGTCGTTGACAGCGGCGAGTTGCTCTGGCGTGTCGATCACCGCATGCGGCGCCACAGGCACGCCGCACTTCACAAAGTGGGCTTTCTCACGCGCACGGTCTTGCGCCACGGCCACGGCAGACGCAGCGGGTGACACGGGCAAGGTGGCGGCGAGTTGCGCCAACGCGTCGGCGGGCACGTTTTCAAACTCGGTGGTCACGGCTTGGCACACGGCGGCGAGTTGCTTCAAACCTGCGGCATCCAAGTAGTCGGTGTGAATGTGGTGATGGCTCACCAAACCTGCGGGGCTTTGCGCATCGGGGTCGAGCACGGCGGTGTTGTAGCCCATGCGTTGGGCCACATGCGCCCACATGCGGCCTAACTGGCCACCGCCCAATACGCCCAAGGTCGAGCCGGGCAGCAAAGGCTTCAAGGCTTGACTCATACAGGTGGCAGCGTCATGTTGCGCGCGACTTCAGTCTGCGCCACGCGGAAGGCTTGCAGCTTTTCAGCCAAAGCGGCATCGGTGGAAGCCAACAAGGCCACAGCAAACAAAGCCGCGTTGGCCGCGCCAGCATTGCCAATCGCGAAGGTGGCCACAGGAATGCCTTTGGGCATTTGCACAATGCTGTGCAATGAATCCACACCTTGCAAATGCTTGCTGGCCACAGGCACACCCAGCACGGGCACGATGGTTTTGGCGGCAATCATGCCGGGCAAATGGGCTGCGCCGCCCGCACCTGCGATGATGGCGCGCAAGCCACGGCCTTGAGCCGCTTCGGCATACGCAAACATGTCATCGGGCATGCGATGGGCCGAAACGACACGGGTTTCAAAAGTGATGCCAAATTCTTGGAGAATCTGGGCTGCATGTTGCATGGTGTCCCAATCTGAGTTGGAACCCATGACGACACCGACTTGGCACTGGGTCATGATGTGGCTGTGTGTGAGCAAAGACGAATTTTAAGACGGGACCCCCATGATTGATGTGACGATGGAAAATTTCGAGGCTGACGTGATCGCTGCCTCCCAGACCACCCCTGTTTTGGTGGACTTTTGGGCTGACTGGTGTGCTCCCTGCAAATCGCTAGGCCCCGTGCTGGAAAAGCTGGAAGCCGACTACCAAGGCCGCTTCAAGCTGGTCAAAATCAACGCCGACACCGAACAGCAGCTGGCCGGCGCCTTTGGCGTGAAAAGCCTGCCCACCTGCATCTTGCTGATGGGTGGCCGCCCCGTCGACGGTTTCATGGGTGCGCTACCCGAGGGCAAAGTCCGCGAGTTTTTAGACAAGCATTTGCCATCTGACAACGAAGTGGCCGCACAAGCCGATGCCCAAGAAGCCGAGCAACTCATCAACGCAGGCGACGCCCAAGCCGCCATCGCCAAACTGCAAGAGGCCTTGAGCCTCAACACGACTGACGACGAAACCCGTTACAACTTGGTCAAGTTGTTGATTTCGGTAGGCGAGTTGGAAGAAGCGCAAGCGGCATTGGCACCCAAGCTCAGCGAAATCCCGCTGCAACTGCGCTTTGATGCGCTCAATTACTGGTTGCAAGCCTTGCAGTTTGTGTCAACTGACCCACGCGCCGCTTGGACGTTTGAACAATTCGATGCCGCCATCGCCCAAAACAAACGCGACTTCGACACCCGCTTGGCCAAAGCGCGCGTGTTGATTGCCGCTGAGTTGTTTGAAAACGCGATGGACGAGTTGCTGGAAATCATCATGCGCGACAAGACGTGGAACAACGACGTGGCGCGCAAAACCTACGTGGCCATCTTGGAACTGATGACGCCCCCCAAGCCCAAAACGGACGATGCCGCCTTCGGCAAATCCGCAGGCGGCATCGAGTTAACGGGCAAAGCTGCGGTGCAAGAAGACCCCGTGTTGGAGATGATTTCTCGCTACCGCCGCAAGCTCAGCATGGCGCTGAACTAATCGCAATAAAGGGCTTAGTCCTTCAACCGCTCCCAAGCCTCTTGGTACTTGGCGGCGGTTTGGGCAATCACCTCTTGCGGCAAATGCGGTGCAGGGGGTGACTTGCTCCAAGGCTTGCCTTGCACTTGGGCGGTTTCCAGCCAATCGCGCAAGAACTGCTTGTCGTAGCTAGGTGGGTTCACACCGTCTTTGAAGCTTTGCGCATAGCTGTCAGCAGGCCAGTAGCGTGAAGAGTCGGGGGTGAGCACCTCGTCCATCAACACGAGGTCGTTGTTGGCATCAAGGCCAAACTCAAACTTGGTGTCAGCAATGATGATGCCTTTGGCTGCGGCCACGTCACGCGCGGTTTCGTACAAAGCAATGCTGACGGTTTTGATCTTCTCAGCCAAGCTGCTGCCAATCATCTCCACCACTTGTTCGTAGGTGATGTTTTCGTCATGGTCGCCAACGGCCGCTTTGGCAGCTGGCGTGAAGATGGGCTCAGGCAACTTGCTGGCGTTCTTCAAACCTTTGGGCAGCTTGACGCCGCACACGGCTTGGTTCTCTTGGTATTCCTGCCAGCCGCTGCCCGCCAAGTAGCCGCGCACCACCGCTTCCACGGGAATGGGCTTCAAGCGTTTGACCAACATGGAGCGACCCGTGACTTGCGCCACTTCGTCCGCGCTCACCACGCTCTCAGGCGCCTCGCCCGTCAAGTGGTTGGGGCAAATGTGGCCGAGCTTACCGAACCAAAACAATGCCATCTTCGTGAGCAATTCGCCCTTGCCGGGGATGGCCTCTCCCATGATGACGTCAAACGCGCTGATGCGGTCTGAGGCCACCATCAAGATGCGGTCGTCGCCCACGGCGTAGTTGTCGCGCACTTTGCCGCGTGCGAGCAAAGGCAAAGAAGTGAGCGCAGAGGTGTGCAGAGCTGTCATGAGTTACTTCACCAACTGAGCGAGTTCGCCCTTGGCGTATTTGGCCGCCACCACAGAGAGGCTGTCGCCTTTGATCTTACTGCCTTGGCCTTCGCAACCGAATTCCAAATAGCGTTGTTTGCAGATGTTCATCGCGGCTTCGCGGGCTGGCTTGAGCCATTCGCGGGCGTCGAATTTTTCTGGGTTCTCGAACATGAACTTGCGAGCCGCAGCGGTCATGGCCAAGCGGATGTCGGTGTCGATGTTGACCTTGCGCACGCCGTGCTTGATGGCTTCTTGAATTTCAGACACGGGCACACCGAAGGTCTGCTTCATCTGGCCGCCGTATTGGTTGATCATCGCCAACAGGTCTTGCGGCACGCTGCTAGAGCCGTGCATGACCAAGTGGGTGTTGGGGATGCGGGCGTGAATTTCTTTGACGCGGCTGATGGCCAAAATATCGCCCGTGGGTTCACGTGTGAACTTGTACGCGCCGTGGCTGGTGCCGATGGCGATGGCCAAGGCGTCGAGTTGCGTGGCTTTCACAAACAGCGCAGCTTCTTCAGGGTCGGTCAACATTTGGCTGTGATCGAGTTTGCCCACCGCGCCGATGCCGTCTTCTTCACCGGCTTCGCCAGTTTCTAAGTTGCCCAAGCAACCCAATTCGCCTTCGACCGACACGCCCACTTTGTGCGCCATGGCCACCACTTGTTGGGTGACTTGCACGTTGTACTCAAAGCTAGAAGGCGTTTTGCCGTCTTCCATCAACGAGCCGTCCATCATGACGGAGCCAAACCCGAGATCAATCGCGCCTTGGCAAACCTTGGGCGATGTGCCGTGGTCTTGGTGCATGACCAGAGGAATGTGTGGGTAGGCGTCGGTAGCGGCTTGAATCAAATGCTTGATGAAAGGCTCACCGGCGTATTTGCGTGCGCCAGCACTGGCTTGCAAGATGACGGGCGCGCCCACGGCGTCAGCCGCCATCATCACGGCTTGCACTTGCTCCAAGTTGTTGACGTTGAAAGCTGGAATGCCGTAACCGTGCTCTGCAGCGTGGTCCAGAAGTTCGCGCATTGATACGAGTGCCATGGGGAAATCCTCAAAAATTAAAAACTTATGTAACTGCTGGCAATTTTAAAGGCGACAGCTCGACGCACAGCTGACAGGCCCAAAAACCCACCCGCCGTGCAAGATGCTTTAGCGAACTTCGCAAATGCGCAGCATGTTGGTGCCGCCGGGCGTGCCCATGGGGTCGCCGCAAGTGATGGCGTAGACATCGCCCGTGTCCACGATTTCGCGCAGCTTCAGGTGCGCTTCGGCTTGGGCCAGAGCGGTGTCGCGGTCGGCGCTGGTGTCCATCAACAAGGGGCGCACGTTGCGGAACAAAGCCATGCGGCGTTGCGAGGCCACTTTGGTGGTCACCGCGTAGATAGGAATATGAATGCGGTGGCGGCTCATCCACAGCGCGGTGGAGCCCGATTCGGTCAGAGCCACGATGGCCTTGGCGCCCAAGTGGTGCGCCGTGAACAAGGCGCCCATGGCGATGGTTTGGTCAATGCGGGTGAAGGTTTGGCCTTTGAAATCGGCGTCCAGTTCCACATCTTCGGCCGCTTCAGCGGCTTCGCAGATCTTGGACATTTCTTGCACGGTCTCAAGCGGGTATTTGCCTGCGGCGGTTTCAGCACTGAGCATAACGGCGTCTGTGCCGTCAATCACAGCGTTGGCCACGTCGCTCACCTCTGCGCGCGTGGGCACGGGGTTGGTGATCATGCTTTCCATCATTTGGGTCGCGGTGATCACCACTTTGTCGTGCTGGCGTGCGAGCTTGATCATGCGCTTTTGCAGTGCAGGCACAGCCGCGTTACCCACCTCCACCGCCAAATCGCCACGCGCCACCATGATGCCGTCGCTGGCTCGCAAAATTTCGTCCAACAACGGGATGGCCTCGGCACGCTCAATCTTGGCAATCAAGCCCGGCTTGTGTTTGTATTCAGCGCCCGCCACGTTGGCCAGCTGGCGCGCCATTTCCATATCGGTGGCGTTTTTGGGGAAACTCACTGCAAGGTAATCGGCTTGGAAGCTCATCGCAGTTTTGATGTCTTCCATGTCTTTGGCGGTCAAGGCTGGCGCGGTCAAGCCACCGCCTTGTTTGTTGATGCCTTTGTTGTTCGACAACTCGCCACCAATCTTCACCGTGGTGTGCACTTGCTCACCGCGCACGGTCTCTACCGTCAACACAATCAAGCCGTCGTTGAGCAGCAGCAAGTCGCCGGGCTTCACGTCGCGGGGCAGTTCTTTGTAGTCCAAGCCCACGCCTTGCAAATCGCCGGGCTCGGTGCGCGAGGCGTCCAACACAAACTTGGCGCCGTTCTCCAACATGACCTTGCCGTCCACAAACTTGCCCACGCGAATCTTGGGGCCTTGCAGGTCGGCCATGATGGCCACTTCGCGGCCTGCGCGGGCCGCGGCTTCGCGCACCAGTCGGGCGCGGTCAATGTGGTCTTGGGCTTTGCCGTGGCTGAAATTCAGGCGAACCACGTTCACGCCGGCGCGAATCATGGCTTCCAGCAACGCGGGATCGCTGGAAGCTGGGCCTAAAGTAGCAACAATTTTGGTAGCGTGACGTGCCATGTTCTGTGTCTACTGATATGTTTTGTTTGCTTGATTCTTACATGCTTAAAGCACGCCACTGCGGCGTGTTTCAACATATCCACAGGCAAGAACGCATACTTTGCGCCTCTTATCAGCCTTTGGTTGATAAGGGGCTTGAGGGGTAAACACCCATTCATGTGCGTAAACAGCGATAATCTGCCACTAATTGATGCAAATCAGTGCGCATCATCACAGCTCACCTAAGATTCATCTTCTATGACCACAAATATCCAACCTATCCTCCCCGGCGAACCGATGCCGCACCGCAAAGTCATGCGCGAATGGCTGATTCCTTTGGCCGAGCGCACCACAGCGCTGGCCATCGTCATGCTCGTCGTTGACTACGTGCTGTGGGGTGCGCTCATGGCGGGCACCGTGCTGTTCGAATCTTGGTGGGCCAAGCTCTTGAGCGGCTGCGCAGCAGGTTTCGTGATTGGCCGCTTGTTCATCTTGGGCCACGACGCTTGTCACCAAAGCCTCACGCCGCACCGCAACCTGAACAAGTGGTTGGGCCGCATTGCTTTCTTGCCCTCGTTGACCGCCTACAGCCTGTGGGACATCGGCCACAACGTGGTGCACCACGGTTACACCAACCTCAAAAACTTCGACTTCGTGTGGGCACCCTACACCCCCGAAGAGTTCGAAGCCCTGAGCCCCTTCGAAAAATTGCGTGACCGCGTGTACCGCAGCGGCTGGGCACCTGGCCTGTACTACATGATCGAAATTTGGTGGAACAAGATGGTGTTCCCCAACGAAAAGAACATGCCCACACGCCGTCCGATTTTTATCAAAGACTGCTTGTTGATCACTGCATTCGCCATCCTTTGGATCGCTGTCATGGCTTGGGCGGCAATCGCCACTGAGCAAACCATCGGCTACATCTTGTTGATGGGCGTGGGCGTGCCCTTCTTCTTCTGGGTGACCATGATTGGTTTTGTGGTGTATGTGCACCACACCCATGTGGACGTGTCTTGGCACGAAGAACGCACCGGCTGGTCAAAGGCTTCGCCTTTTGTGTCCACCACCGTGCACTTGACCTTCCCCTTGAACATTGGCGCGCTCATGCACCACATCATGGAGCACACCGCGCACCACTTGGACATGAGCATTCCTCTGTACAAACTGAAACAAGCGCAAAGCAAACTCGAAGAGTTGCTGCCAGAGCGCATCATCGTTCAGCCTTTCTCTTGGGGCTGGTACTTCCAAACAGCACGCGACTGCAAGCTGTATGACTTCAAGACCGACAGCTGGACCACTTACGACGGCAAGGTCACTAGCCCTCGTGCGATGAAGGCCTAAGCACCCAGCCTTCTCGGCCCCGCAAGTTCTCACGAATTTGCGGGGCTTTTTCTTGTACGCTCCATGCCCATGAAGTTCATTGTTTTGTTTTTGTTGGCCGCTGCAGCCACCGCATCGCACGCCATGTGGGTCACGGTCACGCGCAACGAAGTGGCCACCGTGTACATCGACTCCAGCGCGATTGCGAAAATGGGTAACAACCGCCGCGTGTGGGTGGTGTACGACCTACAAGCGCCAGACCAAACAGGTCAGCAATCGGTCAAGTCAAACATCGATTACGACTGCGCCGAAGGCAAATACAAAACCCTCAGCGCGACGAGCCACCCCAACAAAATGGGCAACGGCCCCGCCATCAAAGCCCTGCCAGTGTCTGAAGGCTGGCGACCCATCAGCCAAGACAGCATGAGCCGACAGTTGTTTGCGTTTGCTTGTGCTTGGTGAGTTTTAACTCGCAGCGCGCTTGGTCAAAATCTCGAACGCAGGCAAGGTCTTGCCTTCCAGCACTTCCAAGAAAGCACCGCCGCCAGTGGAGATGTAGCCCACTTGTTTTTCGATGCCGTACTTGGCAATGGCTGCCAAGGTGTCGCCACCGCCTGCGATGCTGAAGGCGCTGGATTCGGCAATGGCGTGGGCAATGGTTTTGGTGCCGTTCTCGAACGCCGCAAATTCAAACACGCCCACAGGGCCGTTCCACACAATCGTGCCAGCTTGCTTGAGCTGCGCGGCCAGCTTGGCTGCGGTCTCTGGGCCGATGTCCAAAATCATGTCGTCGTCAGCCACGTCGGTGGCTTTCTTCACGGTAGCCACGGCGTCCGCCGCGAAGGTTTTGGCAGTCACCACGTCGGTGGGGATTGGCACTTCGGCACCGCGTGACTTCATCAACTCGATCACGGCTTTGGCTTCGTCCACCAAGTCGTGCTCGGCCAAGCTCTTGCCGATGTTCAGGCCAGCAGCCAGCATGAAGGTGTTGGCAATGCCGCCGCCCACGATGAGTTGGTCCACGTTGTGGGCCAAGCTCTTGAGGATGGTCAACTTGGTGCTGACCTTGCTGCCCGCCACGATAGCGGCCAATGGGCGTTTAGGGTTGGCCAAGGCCTTGGTGATGGCATCAATCTCGGCAGCCAACAAAGGGCCGGCACAAGCCACGGGCGCGTATTGCGCGATGCCGTAGGTCGTGCCTTCGGCGCGGTGCGATGTGCCAAAAGCATCGTGCACAAAAATGTCGCACAACGCGCCCAGCTTGCGGGCCAATTCGTCGTTGTTCTTTTTCTCGCCTTTGTTGACGCGGCAGTTTTCCAGCAGCACCACTTGGCCTGGCTCGACGGTCACGCCGTCCACCCAGTTAGAAATTAGCGGCACGCGTCGACCCAGCAACTCGCTCAACCGCTCAGCCACAGGGGCCAATGAATCTTCGGGCTTGAATTCACCCTCGGTGGGGCGGCCCAAATGGGACGTGACCATCACAGCCGCACCGACTTCGAGTGCCATACGAATTGCCGGCACGCTCGCGCGGATGCGCGTGTCTTCGGTGATCTGGCCGTCATCGTCTTGCGGCACGTTGAGGTCGGCGCGGATGAACACACGTTTGCCTTTGGCCGAGCCGTTGGCGCACAAATCAGAGAAGCGAATGACGTTCATGGTGGTAAGCGGTAAAAGTAAAAACTAGGGCTATTCTAAAAGTTCGAGCTTGCGCGAAATTGGCAACCCAAACGCGCCTCTCTCGCACACGAATCACGCGTTACCCACGCCCCACAAACGGCATTTTGGTGGCCATCACGGTCATGAACAGCACATTGGCCGTCAGCGGCAAACGCGCCATCGCCATGAAGCTGTCCACCACGCCCTGCATGTCCATGCGGGCTTCGGGCTTCACGCTGCCATCGGCTTGCAAAGCACCTGCAGCAAACTTTTCGGTCATGTCGCTGGCCACGTTGCCAATGTCAATCTGGCCCACTGCAATGTCAAACGCGCGGCCATCCAGCGACGCCGCTTTGGTCATGCCGGTGATGGCGTGTTTGGTGGCCGTGTAGGCGATCGAGCCCGGGCGCGGCGCGTGGGCCGAAATCGACCCGTTGTTGATGATGCGTCCGCCCTGTGGGCTCTGATCTTTCATCAACTTGAACGCGTGCGAGAGGCAATAAAACGCACCATTGAAATTCACATCCACCGAACGACGCCAATCGGCCACCGACAAATCACCAGGCATGGTGGCGGGCAAAAAGATGCCTGCGTTGTTGAACAACAAATCCAAGCGGCCATAGTTGACGCGCACCTGCTCAAACAGTTTGGCCACATCGTCCTCATGGCTGACATCGCAAGGCACAGCCAACGCATTGCCTGCGTGCGCGCCCGCCGCTTGCACGGTGGCTTGCAGCGCATCCGCGCGCCGCCCCACCAACACCACCTGCCAGCCCTCAGCCAACAATGCCAAAGCGCATGCTTTGCCAATGCCAGAACTTGCGCCTGTGACGACTGCTACTTTGCTCATGGGGATGCTCCTGTGTAAAACCTTGATTGTGAACAAGCTCAGGGCTCGCGCAAGCAATGATTGTCTCGTGCGCGTAAACAGCAAGCCCATGCAGTCGCGCTAAAGTACGCGCATGAGCACATTCAACAAAGTCATCCTCTTCACCGACACCGACGGCTTCGCACGTTTCCGCGAAGAAACGGTGGCGCTGTCCGAAGGCAAGCCGCAAGCGCGTTTGTCACCCCTCATGACCAGCGGTGGTTTTCAGCTACGCCGCAGCCCTGTAGGGTTTCGAAGCGATTTTCATTGCACTGACAACCCGCAGTGGTTGTTTGTGTTGGAAGGTCAGATGGAAATCTTTTTGCAAGACGGCACGTCGCGCATCTTTGGCCCGGGCGAACACTTTTATTCGGCCGATGTGTTGCCTGCAGGCGCGACGTTTGACGCCAAGGTGCACGGCCACTGGAGCCGCCAAGTGGGGGCTGACGAACTCGTCACCTTGTTTGTCCGCAGCTAATTAACGCGCGGCTAAGCCGCGCAGGGCTGTGGCTTACCAGCCCAGTCCGATGTGCAGCGGCAAGTACACCGCCATGCCGAGCACGATGGTCAGGAGAACATCGCGCTTGGCAAAGTAAACCGCCACACCCGCCGCTGCCGAAAAAATGCGGGCATCTTGCCAAGTGGCAATCAACGCGCCTTGCGTCATCACAACTTCCGGGACGATCACGGCTGACAGCGCCGCGATGGGGGCGTATTGCAAACCGCGTTGCGCCCAGTGGGGCAAATCCCATTCGCTGTCAGACAAAAAGAAAAAGCTGCGCGAGACGACCGTCACGAGGGTCAATCCCACAATCACACCCAAGGTCCACAAGTCGATGTCGATCACGCGTGGCCTCCTTTTGTGGGAGCCGCCTTGGCATGCTCCACCAACATGCTCACCAGCACGGCCACGGCAATGGCGGTCACGATGTTGAGCCTCAACGGCAGGGCATAAACGCACACCGCTGTCACGCCGGCCACCACGGACGCCAACACACGCAAGCGCGAACTCGCCAGCGAACATTGAATGCCCAGCAAACACAGAATGCCCGCAAAACCCAAACCCCATGTGGGCGGAATGATGTTGGCCAAAGCCACGCCAACCAAGCTCGACGTCATCCAGACTGCCCAAATTAAAAAGCTAGAGCCAGCCAAGTAAGCTTGCTGCGTGGTTCGTTCGTCTTCGGTTGTGGCTGGCGCATGAAAGCGTTTGGTAAACAACACATACGTGACGTCCGTGATGAAATAACCGACCACCATGCGCGCGCCACGTGACAAGTGCATCAAGTACGGGCGCAGGTGCAAGCTGAACACCACAAAGCGCAAATTCACGCAAAACCCGGTGGCCAAAATCACCCATGCAGGCGCGCCCGCAGCGATCAATGGAATCGCGGCCAACTGCGAGCTGCCCGCATAGACCAAGAGCGTCATCGCCACCGACTCGAACACGCTCATTCCGGACTTGACCATGGTCACGCCCGTCATCAAACCCCAAGCCATTTGTCCTAAGGCTTGTTGGGCGTAGTCTTGTACGCCAAGTTTGAACTCCGGGTGTTGGTAGAGCTTACGTTGCCAAAACATCAGTCGACTTTGTGCGAAACGTGAGGTTCAAAACATTGGCCGGGGGTGAGCGCGAAGCCGTGCAAAAAGTCGGCCGCGCTCAGGCGTTTACCGCCTGCGCGTTGCAGCTCGGTCACGCACAGCACGCCTTGGCCGCAGGCCACGCGCACGCCGTGTTCGTCGGCACTCAGCACCGTACCTGGCTGTTGGCTGTGTGCGCTTGTCTCCACGGTGGCACGCCACAGCTTGATGACGTCAGCACCCAGCTGCGCCGAGGCCGCAGGGAATGGGTTGAACGCACGCACGCGTCGGCCAATCGCCTCTGCGGACTGTTGCCAGTCCACCGCGGCTTCGGATTTTTCAATTTTGTGGGCGTAGGTAATGCCAGTTTCAGGCTGCTTGACGGGCTGCAATTGGCCCGCTTGTGCGTCGGCCAAAGCGCGCACCACCAAGGCACCGCCCATATCGGCCAAGCGGTCGTGCAGGCTGGCGGTGGTGTCATCCGCCGCAATGTCGAGCACGTCGGTCAGCAGCATGTCGCCGGTGTCGAGACCTGCGTCCATTTGCATGATGACCACGCCGGTTTGCGCGTCACCCGCCTCGATGGCACGGTGAATGGGCGCCGCACCGCGCCAGCGTGGCAGCAGCGAGGCGTGAATGTTCAGGCAACCCAAACGTGGCGCATCCAAAGTCCACTGCGGCAGGATGAGGCCATAGGCTGCCACCACCATCACATCGGCTTTGGCTTCAGCAATCGCGGCTTGTGCAGCGGCTGCATCGTCTGGGTATTTGCCGTCTAGGCGCAGGCTCAAAGGTTGCGCCACAGGGATGTTGTGCTGCAAGGCCAGTTGCTTGACGGCCGAGGCTTGCAGCTTCATGCCGCGACCCGCAGGGCGATCGGGCTGAGTCAGCACCAAGGGCACGGTGTGACCGGCGGCCAAGATTTTGGCCAAGGCCTCTGCCGCGAATTCGGGCGTGCCGGCAAAGATGACGCGTAATGAATCACTCATAAAAGCTGACTCATTTATTCGTCGTCACGCAAAGCTTTGAGCATTTTGGTTTTGATGCGGTTGCGCTTCAAGGGCGAGAGGTATTCCACAAACACTTTGCCCAACAAGTGGTCCAGTTCGTGTTGAATACACACCGCCAGCAAACCTTCGGCTTCGATGGTGCGTTCTTTGCCGTGCTCGTCGAGGGCTTTGACCTTCACCTGCGTGGCGCGCTCCACGCCGTCGTAAATGCCGGGCACCGACAAGCAACCTTCGTCGCCTTTGACGCGCTCGTCACCCATCCATGTGATTTCAGGGTTGATGAGCACCATAGGCTCGTCGCGCTCTTCAGAGGTGTCAATCACCACCAAACGCTCGTGCACGTCCACTTGCGTGGCGGCCAGGCCGATGCCATTGGCGTCGTACATGGTTTCCAGCATGTCGGCAATCAAGGTTTTGATGCGCGCGTCAATGTCTTTGACGGGCTTGGCCACGGTGTGGAGCTTGGGGTCGGGGTATCGAAGGATGTCTAACTTGGGCATGGCTTTATTGTCTCCGGTTTTGAAGTTTTCGACCTTCGGGCTCGCCTATTCGTGACACCCATTCTGACAATGGATTTTTCATTCCACGGGAGGGTCGCATGGACAAAGACGAGTTGCGCGCATGGCTGCGCCTGAGCATGACCGAGGGCATTGGCAACGACGCGGCCCGTCGATTACTAAGCTGCTTTGGCAGCCCGCAAGCGGTGTTTGAACAAACAGAAGCCGCGCTGGGCCAAATAGTCACCCCCCAACAAGCCCAAGCCCTGTTGAGGGTACCCAACGAACTGGCCGTGCAATGTGTGCGCACCCACCAATGGCTGATGCACCAACCCGACACACACAGCCACGCGCTATGGACCTTGGGCGATGCGCACTACCCCCGCGAGCTGCTGCAACTGGCCGACCCACCGCTGATGATTTATGTGGCGGGCCAAACCGCGCGAGCGCTAGGCAACGCCATCGCCATCGTGGGCAGCCGCAACCCCACGCCTCAAGGCACACAAACGGCAGAGCAGTTTGGCGAGGCACTCGGCGCGGCAGGTTTGTGCGTGGTCTCGGGCTTGGCGCTGGGCGTGGATGGCGCAGCACACCAAGGCGCGTTGCGTGGCGGCAAAGTTCGCGATGGGGCATCCACACGCGCACAGCACTGGCACACCGTGGCTGTGGTCGGCACGGGCTTGGACCGCGTGTATCCGCGTCAGCACCAAACGCTGGCGCATGAGATCGCACTCAACGGTTTGCTCATCAGCGAATACTTGCTTGGCACCGCGCCACTCGCGCACAATTTTCCCAAACGCAACCGCCTCATCGCGGCGCTGGGCTTGGGCACGTTGGTGGTGGAGGCGGCTTTGAAATCGGGCTCGCTCATCACCGCCAAGATGGCGCTCGACCTCAACCGCGAAGTGCTGGCCATTCCGGGCTCCATCCACGCCACGCAATCGCACGGCTGCCATGCGCTGATTCGCCAAGGCGCCAAGTTGGTCGAGAACGCGCAAGACGTGTTGGAAGAGTTGCAGCTTGCACCGCAACAGCAGGTCAACTTATTTGCCAATGCCATGGGCGACGCGAATGGCACGCCGTCTGATGACGAACACCCTCTGCTCGCCCACATGGGCTACGCGCCCGTGAGCCTAGACGCCCTGCAAGCCCGCTGCGGGCTAGACACGGCCACGCTGCAAGCGCAGCTACTGACCCTAGAGCTAGACGGGGCACTGGGCCGCTTGCCTGGTGGTTTGTTTCAGCGCTTGGCCATGGCGTGATTAAGGGTGAACACCGATGTTTGTGAACAGGACCGAAACAAAAAACATGTATATTGGCTCCATGTTTGAAGTGCTCGTATTCGTCTATGAAAACTACTGGCGAGGCGATGCGTGTCCCGAGCTAGAGCAGCTGGGCCGCAAACTCAGCGCTGCTGGTTTTAACGTAGAAGACATCCAACAAGCTTTGTCGTGGCTCGACGAGCTCAACTTGGCGTCGCACAAAACCGAGCTGATTGACATCAGCCAATCCGCACGCGAACACCACACCGAATCGGCCCACAGCATGCGCGTGTACTCGGTGGCCGAGCAAGACCACTTGGGTGCGGCCTGCTTGGGCTTCATCAACTTCCTTGAGTCTGCGGATGTGCTGTCGCCCCACATGCGCGAAATCGTGATGGACCGCGCCATGGCCATCCCCGGTCACCCCATGGACTTGGACGACCTGAAGATCATTGTGCTGATGGTGTACTGGAGCATCGGCCTAGAGCCCGATGCACTGGTGCTGGATGAGCTGTGTGACGATGCGGATCGCGTGGCGCATTAAGCCAATCTAAACAAAACGCAGACACAAAAAAGCCGGTTCGCAAACCGGCTTTTTTCATGGGCAGCGCAGAGGCTTAAACCACAGCGCCCGAATTTTCGTCATCCGGATCACCCGCCACTTTGGTGGTGTGTTTGATCAAGTCATCGCGGCGAATGCCCAGCCACATGGCAATGGCTGCGGCCACGAACACCGATGAGTAAATGCCAAAGCAAATGCCAATGGTCAGCGCCAGCGCAAAGTAGTGCAAGGTTGCGCCACCGAACAACAACATCGACAACACCATCAGCTGTGTACAGCCGTGGGTGATGATGGTGCGGCTGATGGTGGAGGTGATGGCGTTGTCGATGATCTGGACGGTATCCATCTTGCGGTAACGACGGAAGTTTTCGCGGATACGGTCAAAGATCACCACCGATTCGTTCACTGAATAGCCCAGCACGGCCAACACGGCGGCCAACACAGGCAGCGAGAACTCCCACTGGAAGAACGCGAAGAAGCCCAAGATGATGACCACGTCATGCAAGTTCGCAATGATGGCGGCCACGGCAAACTTCCACTCGAAGCGCATGGCCAAATAAATCATGATGCCCACCACCACAAAGGCCAAGGCCTTGAGGCCGTCGGCGGCCAACTCGTCGCCCACTTGGGGGCCAACAAATTCGGTGCGGCGCAGTTGCACATTGGCGTCGGTGGCTTTGAGTGCATTCAACACTTGTTCGCTTTGCTGGGCCGAACTTTGGCCTTTGACCGCAGGCATGCGAATCATCACATCGCGTGCGGTGCCAAAGTTTTGCACTTGCACGTCGGAGAAACCGAGCTTGGCGATTTGGTCGCGCACGGCGTTGAGGTCAGCAGGTTGGCTGTAGCTGACTTCCATCAGCGTGCCGCCCGTGAACTCGACCGACAGGTGCAAACCACGGCTGAACAAGAAAAACACCGCCGCCAAAAACGTGATGAACGAGATGGCGTTGAACGCCACCGCGTGCTTCATGAACGGGATGTCTTTACGGATTTTGAAAAATTCCATGACTCAAATCTCTTTCTTGTCGCTAAGCGATCAGGCGCGCCACACGGTGCCAATGGACACGCTTTGCAATTTCTTTTGGCGGCCATACCAAACGTTGACCAAGCCACGCGAGAAGAACACCGCCGAGAACATGCTGGTCAAGATGCCCAAACAATGCACCACGGCAAAGCCGCGCACGGGGCCAGAGCCAAAGGCCAACAAGGCCAAGCCGGCAATCAAGGTGGTGACGTTGGAGTCGAGGATGGTGGCCCAAGCGCGGTCGTAACCGGCGTGGATGGCCGACTGGGGCGAGGCACCGTTGCGCAACTCTTCGCGCACGCGCTCGTTGATCAGCACGTTGGCGTCAATCGCCATACCCAAGACCAAGGCCATCGCGGCCATGCCAGGCAAGGTGAGCGTGGCTTGCAACATGGAGAGCACCGCCACCAAGAGCAACAAGTTCACCGCCAGCGACACGCTGGAGAACATGCCAAACAGCATGTAGTACACACACATGAAAGCCGTCACGGCCACAAAGCCCCAAGTGACCGAGTTAAAACCTTTGGCAATGTTCTCAGCACCCAAGCTTGGGCCAATGGTGCGTTCTTCGATGATTTCCATCGGTGCAGCCAGCGAGCCAGCGCGCAACAACAACGCGGTGTCGTTGGCTTCCACGGTGCTCATGCGACCCGAAATTTGCACGCGGCCACCGCCGATTTCGCTGCGAATCACAGGCGCAGTGACGACTTCGCCCTTGCCTTTTTCGAACAACAAAATCGCCATGCGCTTGCCCACGCTCTCACGTGTCACGTCTTTGAAGATGCGTGCGCCTTTGGCGTCGAGCGTCAGGTGCACCGCCGCTTCTTGGTTTTGGGTGTCAAAGCCAGGTTGCGCGTCGGTGAGGTTTTCGCCCGTCAAGATGACTTGCTTTTTCACGATCACGGCTTGACCGCTGCGCTCCAAGAAGCGCTCGGTGCCAAACGGCACAGGGCCGTTGCTGAGTTCGGCGCTGCGGGCTTCGGCGCTGTCGTCCACCATGCGGATTTCGAGCGTTGCCGTGCGACCCAAGATGTCTTTGGCCTTGGCGGTGTCTTGCACGCCAGGCAGTTGCACAACGATGCGGTCGGTGCCTTGCTGTTGAATCACAGGTTCGGCCACGCCCAACTCGTTGATTCGGTTGTGCAAAGTGGTGATGTTTTGCTTGATAGCTTGCTCTTGCACGCGCTTGGCAGCCACAGGGTTGATCACCGCGGTGAGCTTGACGTCAGCGCCATCGGGGGCGCTGGTGGTTTGCAAATCCAAGAACTGGTCTTGAATCACGCGTTGTGCGGCTTCGAGGGTTTCCATGTCGCGGAAACGAATCTCGATGGTTTGGTTGTTGCGGCTGATGCCGCTGTGGCGCACGTTCTTTTCACGCAAGCCGGTGCGGATGTCACCGGCCAAAGACTCGGCCTTTTTGGTCAGGGCCGCAGGCATGTCCACTTGCAACATGAAGTGCACGCCACCGCGCAAATCCAAACCCAAATACATGGGCGCTGCATTGAGCGAGGTCAGCCACGCGGGTGAGCGGGCTAACAAATTCAAAGCCACAACGTACGAGGCATCGTTCGCGTCGGGCACCAAGGCTTGCTGGATGGCGTCCTTGGCTTTGAGCTGTTTGTCGGTGCTGTCAAAGCGCACTTTGAGCGAGCCGTTGTCCAACGCCACCACATCGGGGCTGAGGTTGGCAGCCGCCAAAGCAGCTTGCACACGGTCTTGCACCGCTAGGTCAACTTTGACGGACGACTTGGCAGCCGACACCTGCACCGCAGGCGCTTCACCAAAAAAGTTAGGCAGTGTGTAGATACTGCCAACCAACAAAGCGATCACGATGATCGCGTACTTCCAAAGAGGGTAACGGTTCATGATCGCTTCGTCGTCTCGTGGCTAAAAATTACAAAGTACCTTTGGGCAGCACTTGCACCACGGCTTGGCGTTGCAATTGCACTTCCACGCCAGCAGCGATTTCGATGGTCACCGTGGCTTCAGCCAACTTGGTCACCTTGCCGAGCAAGCCGCCAGCGGTGGCAATTTCGTCGCCTTTGGCGATGGCCTCGATCATGGCTTTGTGTTCTTTTTGACGCTTCATTTGTGGACGAATCATCACGAAGTACAACACCACAAACATCAACACCAAAGGCAACATGCCTTGGAGAGAAGACATGATGTCGTTGCCTGCAGCAGCGGCAGGAGCGGTTTGGGCAAAAGCAGAAGAAATCAACACGGTCAAACTCCAAATTGAGGGACGGCTGCCAGGGTGCAAAACGCCCTAGCAGACCAACCGCGGATTGTATGCGGCTGGCTTAGTTTCTCAGTTCTGGACCGACCACTGGGCTTTCAAGCTGTTCCACTTCTCACGGGCAGCCGCCAAGTGGCGCGCTTTGACATGGCCAAATCCCTTAATTTGTTCAGGGATTCGTGCGATCTCGACCGCCAACGCATGGTTGCTGGCGTTGAGCTGGCTGACCAACACATCCACACTTGTGCGGTATTGCTGGATGAGGGCACGCTCGGTGCGGCGCTCTTCGGTGTACCCAAACACATCCAAAGCGCTGCCTCTGAGCCACTTGAAATGTTTGAGCACCTTGAAGCCCGTGAGCATGAGCGGTCCAAACTTTTGCTTTTGCAATTCGCCTTTGGCGTTGGTCTTGGCAGTCAGTGGCGGGGCCAAGTGGTAGTTGAGCGTGTAGTTGCCTTCAAACATCCCGTCGATCTTTTGCAAGAAAGCGGTATCGGTATGCAAGCGCGCCACTTCGTACTCATCTTTGTAGGCCATGAGTTTGAAGAGGTTGCGTGCCACCGCTTCGGTCAGCGTGGTTTTGTGCAGCGGTGCTTCCGCCTCGCGCACACGTTCAACCACAGCGCGGTAGCGGTTGGCATAAGCCGCGTTTTGGTAGTCGGCAAGAAAGGCCACGCGCTTGGCAATGAGCGCCTCCACACCTTCGGGTTTGTGGAATTGCACCACTTGTTCAGGCGCGAGCAACGTTTGCACAGCATCCCAATGCACCGCGCAATGACGGCCCCATTCAAACGCCGCTTTGTTTTGTGCAACGGCCATGTCGTTGAGTTCCATCGCCCGCATCAAGGCGTCCAACCCCAAGGGCACCCAGCCGTGTTGCCAAGCGAAGCCCAAGATCATTGGGTTCACAAAAATGCTGTCACCCAGCACTTGCGTGGCCACACGGTCGGCATCAAACGTGCGCACGCCTTGGACACCCACGGTGTGCACGATTTCGGCCATGCATTCCTCACCCGGGTTTTGCCAGTTGGCGTTGCGCACAAAAGCCGCCGTGGGTGCGCTGTGCGCATTCAGCGCCACATGCGTGCGTCCCGCGCGCATGCGTTGCAAGGTTTCTTTGCCAGCCACCACGATGGGGTCGCAACCAATGACCAAGTCTGCCGCGGCCAAGCTGACGCGCGTGGTGCGAATGTCGTCTTGGTGATCGGCAATCAACACATGGCTCCAAGTGGCGCCGCCTTTTTGTGCAAGGCCTGCCGCGTCTTGCGTGACGATGCCTTTGCATTCAATGTGCGCGGCCATGCCCAACAACTGGCCAATGGTGATGACGCCTGTGCCACCCACCCCTGCCACCACCATGCCCCACGCGTGGGTGGTGTCGGGCAACTTGGGCTCGGGCAATTCAAGCGCAGGCAACGCCATGCGCGACACGCCTTTGGCTTTCTTCTTCAAGCTGCCGCCTTCCACCGTGACGAAGCTGGGGCAAAAGCCTTTCACGCAACTGATGTCTTTGTTGCACGTGCTTTGGTTGATGGTGCGCTTGCGACCGAATTCGGTTTCGAGCGGCTCCACGCTCATGCAGTTGCTTTGCACGCCGCAGTCGCCGCAGCCTTCGCACACGAGTTCGTTGATCATCACGCGCACGGCTGGATCGGCCATGGTGCCGCGTTTGCGACGGCGGCGTTTTTC
>Ga0213919_1000153_pt1 | contig 36946 bp, 31 predicted proteins | sample McNCre317MG_FD_161056 | JGI IMG/M metagenome (GOLD analysis project Ga0213919, IMG submission 161056) | Freshwater microbial communities from McNutts Creek, Athens, Georgia, United States - 3-17 MG | ecosystem: Environmental > Aquatic > Freshwater > Creek | place: USA: Georgia | collected...
TTAACAGACTCAATTGACACAATTTCACTATTTTTATTTAATTTAGCCTTAGTAAAACGAGTTATCATTAAATACAAGAAGGTGAAGCCTAGGAAAAACATTAGCGTCGCGGTCAAGTTTATAAATGCTAATGCAATTAAAATTACGGTAGTCAATAATAGTGAACTTATTATCGTTAACATTGGCAAGATGGCATTGTAAATAATATCATTTGTCTTATTTATTATGGCCGTTATAACTTCGCTTGTACTTCTTATAGTGTGTACCTTATAAGGTTGATAGAGTGTTTTCATATATATTTCTTCACTCATATCAGCACCTAAAGAAAATGAAAACTGGCTATTTATTTTCACCAAAATAATTCTTATTGCTCCAGATAAAAATACAATGGTTACAAAAGCAACAACAACTATTGAAAGTAGTTGATCTAAATTACTTACATGAACTTCTCTCACCAAAAAATTAACGAATTTTATTGAGTAAATTTTTTCCGGCTGGATAAGAATCTGTATCAAGGGAAGAGCGAAACTAACAGTTAAAATTTCAAGAACTGAAGCAGCAAACATTATTGCCAAATACAAAAATAGCTCACGCCTTCTTTTAAAACTTACATGCTCCCATATTCCAGAAACCACAAATAACACATTTGATATCTTATTCATAAGAGAATCTAATCGAAAATTTTAAGCTCAGGGGTGGCTACCACAAACTTTCCACCCCATTCACGAATATAAGATATTTGCTCAACTATTTCAGCTGTTAAATTCCAAGGAAAAATTACAACATAGTCAGGCTGAGTTTTTTTAAGCATATCTTCATGCACAATTGGAATATGACTTCCTGGCATATACCTGCCAATTTTTTTATCATTTTTATCGATAATAAATTTAATTAAATCAGGTTTAATCCCAGCATAATTTAGCAGCGTATTACCTTTGGCAGCCGCACCATATCCAACAACTATCTTTTCAAGGTTACTCATCTTGATTAAGAAATCCACAAAATTATTCTTAAGTTTGTCAATCTTACTTTGAAAATTTTTATAATAATCCGAAGATGTCAAACCTAAGCTACCCTCATACCTTTGAAGTCTCCCAACACTGTGCTCAATTTTGAAACGCCCAAAACCACTACGCTGAGCGTATACCCTCAAACTACCGCCATGAGTTGGTAACTCCTCAACATCAAACACCTCTAACCCATTCGCACGAAAAATATTATCTACCGCAGTTAATGATAAATATGAAAAATGCTCATGATATATAGTGTCAAATTGGTTATCTTTAATTAAATTTACAAGATGAGGAAATTCAAATGTTGCAACACCATCCTCATCCAACAACACTTCAAAGCCAGACACAAAATCATTAATTTGAGGCACATGGGCTAATACATTATTTGCAATTACCAAGCTAGCTGGGCCTTTTTGCTTTTTTATTTTCTCAGCTAATGATTGGCTAAAAAATTCTTCTACGATTTCCAGTCCTTTTTCTCGAGCAACATTTGCTGTACTAGTAGTTGGCTCAATACCCAAACAAGGTATGCCATTTTCTTTAAAAAACTGTAATAAATATCCATCATTTGCCGCAACTTCTACTACATATGAACTCTCATTCAAACATAGACGCTCTGTTATTTTTCCCACATATTCGGCGGAGTGTTTTAACCAACTATTGGAGAAGCTACTAAAATAAGCGTATTCCGAGTCAAATAAATCTTCCGGGGCATTAAAGTCTTCAGTCTGCACCAGCCAACAAGACTCGCAAACCAACACTCTCAATGGAAAATATTTCTCATAGGCATTCATGCTATTTTCATTTAAATAAGAATTCGAAGGCGGAGAAAACCCCAAATCTAAAAAATTACTTACTAAAACTGTTCCACAATGTCTACACTTCATAAAACTCCCTATTTTTACTAGCACAACTAGATTTTTGTGATTATTAAATTTAACGCTAGCAATGCCTTCAATCTTCGCCTAACTTTTCACAATGCAGCAAACTTATAACAACCTATAAACTTTATTTACTATCAAGACTAGCTCAACAATTTTAAATTTTGGAATAGCTACATTTATAAAAATTTATATTTGCCAAAAATTAAATTCCCATACCATTTAAAATATGAGCTTGATATTCATTTATCTCATTCACTGAGTGTAATTTAATATCGGCACCTAAAAGATAGGCTTTATGCCATGCGCATATTCTTTTAATTGCCTCAGTAGAATTCCACTGAGGCTTCCAACCAAGCCTGCTTCGTGACTTACTACAATCAAGTTTCAAAAAATTTGCCTCGTGAAAATTAGCACTGTTTACGTCAACTTTAAAACTTGCTCCCTTACCCCAATTATCAACAAGCTGACTAACTACCCATTCAACTGATTTAGCATCTTCATCATTTGGGCCAAAGTTCCAAGCTTCTGCGAATGGATTACCATAGTTATAAAGTTTTTCTGCTAGCAATAAATAACCGCTTAGTGGCTCCAACACATGTTGCCACGGCCTAACTGCCTTAGGGCTACGAATTATTACAGTCTCGTCAGCTGAAATTCCCCTTATAAAATCAGGAATCAATCTATCCATGGCCCAATCACCACCACCAATCACATTTCCTGCACGAGCCGATGCAACTGCTACACCATGATATTTATAGTTAGCGGGGTTAAAAAATGATGAACGATACGCCGCGGTAACTAACTCGGCACAACCCTTACTATTGCTATATGGGTCATATCCGCCCATTAGTTCATTCTCACGATAACCCCATACCCACTCACGATTCTCATAACACTTATCGCTGGTTACATTTATTACCGCCTTAACATTTTTTACATTTCGTACGGCTTCCAAGATATTTACAGAACCCATAACGTTAGTAGAGTAAGTTTCAACTGGATTCGCATAGGAGTAACGCACTAATGGTTGAGCTGCCATATGAATGACAATTTCAGGACTCGCATCTGACATAGCATTTTGCAAAGTGCTAAGATCGCGAACGTCACCAATAATAGAGCGCATACCAGCAGCAACATTAGCCACTTCAAAAAGACTTGGATTCGTTGGGGGATTTAGTGCAAAACCAGTAACCTCAGCCCCCAATTCCTGAAGCCACAACGACAACCAACTACCCTTAAAGCCGGTATGCCCCGTCAGAAAAATACGCTTACCATTCCAAAATGCGGGATTCATTTCCACACCTTCCATGGCGCATCGCCAGACTCCCAAAGCTCTTCCAATTGGGTTTTATCTCGAAGCGTATCCATTGGTTGCCAAAAACCTTCATGTCTAAATACAAATAAGTCACCATTATTAGACAAAGTTTCCAGTGGCTTTTGCTCCCAAATTGTTTGATCGCCCTCAATTAAATCTAAAATTTTAGGTGAAAGCACAAAGTAGCCGCCGTTGATCATCATTCCATCACCCTTTGGCTTTTCTTTGAAACCAACCACCTTATCGACCTTGATATCTAGCGCTCCAAAACGACCAGGAGGAAATGTTGCGGTTACTGTTGCCATACCACCATGTTTTTTATGAAAAGCCAAAAGATCTGTTATGTTGACGTCACTTATACCGTCCCCATAAGTCATGCAAAAAACCTCTTCGTTTTCGATATATGGTGCAATACGCCTTAACCGACCGCCCGTCATAGTCTCATCACCAGTGTCAACAAGAGTTACTCGCCAGGGCTCAGCTTTACGATGATGGACTTGCATCGTATTATTGGACATATCAAATGTGACGTCGGACATATGAAGAAAATAGTTCGCAAAGTACTCTTTAATCACATAACCTTTGTAACCGCAACAGATCACAAAGTCATTGACACCATAATGAGAATAGATTTTCATAATATGCCAAAGGATAGGACGCCCCCCAATTTCAATCATTGGTTTAGGTTTTAGATGGGTTTCTTCAGAAATGCGAGTCCCCAAACCTCCAGCTAAAATAACTGCTTTCATACTTTCCACTCCACACTTAAATTGACTAAATCACCTATTCCCAAGTGATCACATAAGACTTAAGTTGATTTAATCTTAGGTAAATTCATCTTAAAAAACCTATCAGATGGTTCCCAGGCAGGAAATATAATTTTTTTAAACCACCTACCCCCAAACTGCATCAATTTCCAAAGCAATAAAGGGCAACTCGCATAATCTTGTAACCATCTATTTCACGGTGCTCTGCCATAGAAGGTTAACTTAGTTACTCATGTATTTATCTGAAATACGCCCATAAGTATCTTCAAATCGAACAATGTCATCTTCCCCAAGATAACTCCCTGACTGTACTTCAATAATTTCAAGAGGGGCAATCCCAGGATTTCTTAATCGATGGGCTTGCCCTTGAGGTATATAAGTTGATTGGTTCTCCGCTAATAAAATAATCTGTTCACCATTCGTAATTTCAGCTGTACCTCTGACCACAATCCAATGTTCTGCACGGTGATGATGCATCTGTAAACTTAAGGATGCGCCAGGCTTCACCATGATGCGCTTAACTTTAAAACGCTCACCCTCATCAATACTGTCATACCAACCCCAAGGTCGAGAGACTTTTCGATGCAGATCTTTTTCTTCACGCTTTTGTTGCTCTAATTGAACAACGATTTTCTTAACATGCTGACTTTGGTTTTTATCTGCCACCAATACGGCATCAGCCGTTTCAACAATGACCAAGTTATCTAAACCCACGGCACTCACTAAACGAGTGCTCGCATGTATATAGGTATTCGTCGTATCAGCTAATAAGGTGTCACCATTGGTCACATTACCATTTTGATCTGCATCACCGACTTGCCATACCGCATCCCATGCACCCAAATCATTCCACCCCGCATCAAGACTCACCATCTTGATGGAGATATCTGATCCAGGGCATTTTTCCATCACCGCATAATCAATCGACTCCGATGGAATATTGGCAAATGATTCTTTATCAGGTCGAATAAAAGGCGTATCTGATTTATTTTGACTCCAAGCTTGCTCTGATGCTTCTGAAATATCTGATCTAAATTGTTTTAAAGCCTTTAGCCAAACACTGGCTCTTAAAACAAACATACCCCCATTCCAGGAATAGTGCCCATCAGCAAAATATTGTTCGGCAGTTTCTAGATTAGGTTTTTCAACAAACTGCGCTACGGTGTATTCACCAAAAGAACCGACTTGACCTTCACGACGGATATAGCCATACCCAGTTTCTGGACGATTCGGTGTAATACCTAAAATCACAATCGAACCTCTTGCCGCTACTCGAACTGCTTGCTGTAAGGACAACTTAAATTGATCTGCATCTTGAACAGTTTGATCTGCTGGCGTTACCACTAGAACGGGATCTTCACCAACACTCATAGCTTCTAATGCTGCGATGGTTAATGCCGGAGCGGTATTACGACCGACGGGCTCCAATAGCAAAGAAGCTTCAATATGAGGAAGTTCTCTTAATTGATCCAGAGCCAAAAAGCGATGCTCTTCATTAGTTACTACTAGTGTAGAGCCCATAGCAATATCATTGGCGTTTAAATCATTCACGCGCTCAATCGCTTGCTGAAATAAACTTGTTGTTCCAGATAAAACCAAAAACTGTTTTGGAAAGCCTGCGCGCGATAAAGGCCACAAACGTGTTCCAGAGCCACCACACAAAATAACTGGTTGAACTTGAATCACTTGAGTCCTGTATTTAATAAAAATGGATTGTTTTTCAAAAAAGTCTTTTAGATCTATCGACTGCTAAGCATTGTGATCGCTAATTCCCGATCCCAGGGTCCTCTGCCAACACATCAGGACTTACAATAGGTAAATTAGTCACTTCTTTTTGCAAGGACTCAATTTCCTGTTTCAGAAGATGGTACTCGTCCATCTTACGCTTTAAAAAGGCTCCTGTTAAAGCTGTTTTCTGAGCCAAACCCTGAGGTGTTAAAAGGTAAGCATAAGCCCATTTATGTTGATTATTTTTAAAATTCTGCAACTTAATCAAACCCTGACTAATCAAGGCATTCAGACAGTAATTAATCCCGCCCAAACTAACTCCCAAAGTTCTTGATAACTCCCTCTGAGTTAACTGGGGATTTTGCTCTAATAAGCGCAAAACTCGGTACTGAAGATCAGTTGGCATAAGGTATTTTGGTATAAAAGCTAAAAATGACTTAATAAACAAACAATTAGCGGTTTTTTAAAGACGCTACCGCCCTACCCGTGCAACAAGCACAGTATATCAATAGCTTAAAACACTCTTATTTCAATGAATTAGCTTTGTTCAATTATGAACATTATATGTAATCCTTATAATTTTTAGGATTTTTTTAATCTTAGCCATTTACAATCATGGCCTATGGAATTAATTATCTTGGCATTTTTTATTAGCCTAACGATCACCTTGCTCATTGTTCGTTATCAGCATCTTCACGAACACATGAGTAGCGATTCAGATTTATCAGGGCCACAAAAATTCCACCAACAAATTGTTCCTCGCGTCGGTGGCATCGGTATCTACCTAGCACTTGCGATCACCTCATTCATTGCCTACCTATTTAATTTGCCCAAAGCACTTTTGTTATCCATGGTGCTTTGCGCACTTCCTGCTTTTGGTATTGGGTTGATAGAGGACATCACAAAAAAAATAGGGGTCAAAATAAGGCTTTTAGTAACAGCTATTTCAGCTCTTTTTGGGGGGTATTGGCTCTCATGCTGGATTAATCAGATACAAGTCCCAGGTATTGACTGGTTATTGAATGTCCCCACCATCTCATTACTGTTGACTGTGGTAGCAGTCACCGGACTGGCCAACGCCTACAACATCATTGATGGATTCAACGGTTTAGCTAGTATGGTCGGCAATATCAGCTTGTTAGCAATTGGTTATGTCGCATTTAAAGCTGGAGATCCAACTATTGCCTCTATTAGCCTCATCTTAGTAGGCGCTATTGCCGGATTCTTTATCTGGAATTACCCACGAGGTCTTATCTTCCTAGGAGATGGCGGCGCCTATCTGATTGGGTATTTAATTGCGACCTTATCGATTCTGTTAGTGAATCGTAATCCTAGTGTTTCGCCATGGTTTGCCTTACTCGTTAATGCCTACCCCATCTTTGAAACCTTATTTACCATTTGGCGTCGCAAAGTGCATCAGGGGAAAAATCCAGGGCTTCCAGATGGCGCGCACTTCCACTCACTGATTTATCGAAGAATCATTCGCTGGGCGCATATCAATCACCCCAAAGAAATAAATTCTTATACAGGTAATGCGAAAACATCCCCCTATCTCTGGCTGCTATCAAGTTTGGCCGTATTTCCAGCGATTATTTGGTGGCAAGATACCTGGATATTGCAGGGCTTTGCTTTGCTATTTTGCGTATCTTACGTTTGGATCTATAACGCCGTTGTGAAATTTAGAACACCGCACTGGTTTAAATCTCTTTAAATCCAGTCTAGATAACTTCAACTATTTGAATTTCAACTATTTAATTTAGTTAGCTGATTTTTTTAGATGAGAGATGGGTAGTTGCAGATGTTGCATCTGCCCTAATATTTCTACTAATAAAAAAGCTCGGGCCAATCCATCTGGCAAGGCTTGAATTTTTTCAAAGAACCCTAAAAAACCTTTAAAAGGTCCTTTAGATATTTCAATAGTTTCTCCAGCATTAAATAATGCATGAAGCGGTTCAATCTGAGCGCACCGACCTTTCAATACCTCAACTATTCCGTCTGGGATGCACACGGGCTCAACATCTTTCCCAAATCTCAACAAAGAAGCCACTCCCTTTGTCGAACGAATAGGAAACCAATTACTTGTCACATCAGATAAACGAATGAATAAATATCTTGAAAACAGCGGCTCTTCTTGAACTTTAACTGTTTGCGACCGCTTCTTTTGCACCTGACAGGTTGGCAAGAAAACCTCGAAACCTTGATTTCTGAGATTTTCTTCAGCACGAAACTCTTGGCGAACTTTCGTGTGAATCACATGCCACTTCATACCGTAACATCCCTATTTAGGTTAGATGCCTTATCTATTTCAAGAACGATATGTAGCAATCGCTCTTTTTGCCATCGCAAACAAAATACCCAAGAAAATACCACCCAATAAACCAATAATTAATCCAATCAATTTTTTAGGCGACACTGGTCTATCAGATACATAAATAGGTGAAATTAATTTAGCACGACGATTTTCTCCTGCGCTAATAAAATCATTTAAATCCATAATTTCATCGCTTAACTGCCTCACTTCATCCCTAGTTGCTAAATACGCTGCGGATAAAGCACTATTCGATTTATCAGCTCTAGCAATAACAGATTTAGACTCTTTTAATTTCGCCTCATAAGCCGTTATTTTTTGTTTAGCTTCTTCTAAAAATGGTTCCTTAATCGCTTTTTGAGTTACTTTAATTTTTTCAAAAATACTCTCTAAACATTGCGTTACTTGTTCAACAGAGCCATTCTCAATTTTTACCTCAACCACAGCATTGTTACCCTTCAATTGAGTAGCATTAACTTTTTTTGCTAATCTTTCTGAGGCATTTGGCTTGCCCGTCAGTGAGCAAGCATCAATATTGGTCTGATCATAAATACTGGGCATCTTCAAACGAGCGATCAGCACCAAAGGATCTTCAATATTCACACCTAAAGGACTAACACTATTTTTATTAGATCCAGAAGCAAGTTGAGACATCTGGACCTGCATGGTTCCCTCATAAGTCTTTGGGGTTAGCCATATATAAGCTAAAGCACCTAACAAACCTAAAATAGTTGTAAATAGAATCGTTTTCCATGATTCTTGAATGAAACCAACAATATCTTTAAGAGATATTTCATCTTCAAATGCTTGAGTTGAATATTGTTCCGTCATAAATTACCTACAGTCCTATAGTCTTTATGCTAGATGATTTAGCATTAATTATATTTTTTATAATTTTAACCTGTACCAGAGGTTTCCTATCAATTCATGCCAAATATATCTTGTTCGCTGAAATCCCTCATTACTTGGGTAAAAATCTAAAGGCGTGAATTGTTCTTTTAGATAGAACGAGGTTGGTACAGGTATTACCTCTATCTCTTTACCCAATTCTTTCTCAAAAATAGATTTTGCTCTAGGCATATGCCAAAAATGTGTCACTAGGAAGATTTTTTCAATCTTGGCTTCTTTTAATAATTGGTGGCTAAATCGCGCATTCTCTTCAGTCGTATTCGATTGCCCTTCTACCCATTGAGTTTTTAGATTGAATTCTGTTTCTAATACTTGCTGCATAACGGCAGCCTCAGATAAATCCTTAATACTCGTTTTATCAGGCGCCCCGCCCGTTACTAGAATAGGCATATGCGTTAGCTTAGCTAATCGAGCCCCCATGCGTAATCGCTCCATCGTTGCGGGACTGACATCTTGGGATTGATATTCAGGCAATTCAATAGCGCCTTTTCTTCTACCCCCACCCAAAATCACAATCGCAGCATGTTGATAGTCTGATTTATTAATTACTTGTTGGTTGGCAGATTGTTCAGTTTGGTGAGGTACTTTTTGAACTTGGATCTTAGTTGTTTGTGAAATTGCATTCATTTCAAAAGGCTTGGGCCATTCAATTAAGTAGCCGCTGAAACTTGTGAATTTATTAGCAAAATAATTAGTGCTACAAACCCAAATCATCAAACTTGCAAAAACAATCATGCCAGTTTTAATGCGGGGATATTTTCTTAAAAAGACAAGTGCCAACAATATGAGGGCGATCCAAATGCCTGGGGGCATTAAGAGCTCAGCTACTAGATTTCTGAGAGCCCAGGATATTGACCAAGTGGTCATGATTTATTTAGCTTGAGTTTGGTTCTAGATTTGTTTGTAGGTTTCGGTTTCGATTGCGCTTAGTTGCCAGCAACGATCGACATTACAGCCATACGTACAGCAATACCAAAAGTAACCTGTTTAAGGATCACCGCTTGTGGGCCATCAGCCACTTCAGAGTCGATTTCTACACCACGGTTCATTGGGCCTGGGTGCATTACGATGGCATCAGGCTTAGCTAGTTTGAGTCTTTCAGGTGTAAGACCCCATTGTTTGAAGAACTCATCACCTTCAGGAACTTGGCCAGCTTCCATGCGTTCTTTTTGAATTCTGAGGGTCATCACTACATCAACATCTTTTAGGCCTTCTTCGATGTTGTTATAGATTTTGACGCCCATCATGTTCAGGTCTTTAGGTAGCAGGCTTTCAGGGCCGATAGCTCTGATTTCTGGGCAACCTAAAGTTGTTAGCGCATGAATATTTGATTTGGCCACACGACTGTGAACAATGTCACCAATGATGGCTACTTTGATCTTAGTAAAGTCTTGCTTGAAATGACGCATGGTGTACATATCAAGTAGACCTTGCGTCGGATGTTGGTTCGTACCATCACCAGCATTAATGACATGTACATGCGGTGGTAAATGAGCTGCTACTTCTACAGCAGCACCAGTAGTTTTATGACGCACAACAAAGATATCTGCTTGCATCGCTACCAAATTATCAATGGTGTCGAGCAGAGTTTCACCTTTAGCAGTCGATGAAGTTTGAATATCTAAGTTCACCACATCTGCTGAAAGACGTTTAGCAGCCAGCTCAAATGTTGTTCTAGTTCTTGTGGAGTTTTCAAAAAAGAGGTTGAAAACATTTTTTCCGCGAAGAAGCGGTACTTTTTTCACTTCACGATCAGATTCACCAACTGCCACAAACTGTTTAGCTGTATCTAGGATGTGAAAGATATGTTCTTTAGACAATCCTTCTAAGGTGAGTAAATGAGTGAGCTCGCCTTGTTCATTGAGCTGGAGTTGGCTGGCAGTCTTTGTCATCTTAGGTAGGTATTTTAGTCTTTTCTGGTTCTATTTTTATTATTTTCTTTAGTTATCTTTGGTACTTTTTAGATTTATTTATTTTCTGTCATAAACAAGAACTGGCCATCATCTGCCTGATCTAAAACCAGAATCTGATCATCTGCCACATTCACTTTTGCCCCCTTAAAGGTTGCATCAACTGGCAGCTGCCTTCTGTGGCGATCGGCCAATACAGCTAACTCCACCTTAGCAGGCCGGCCGTAATCAAATAGCTCATTGAGAGCTGCTCGAACAGTTCTACCAGTATCCAAGACATCATCTACCAAGATGATGTGAGCACCTTCCACATCAAAGGGCAGCTTGGTTGACATACCTTCAGCACTATTAAAGGCTTTTACTCCTTTTTCAGCATAGTCATCGCGGTGAAACGACACATTAATCACTCCATACGCAGGTAAGCCTAAATCTTTAGCCAAGCGCTCGGCCACCCACGCACCACCACTGGCCAAGCCAGCTAGCTGAAATGATGTCGATTGAGCACCTTTTAGATTCTGCAATTGCTTTAAAAGGGCTTGATAAAGATCTTCTGCTAAAGGTAATGAAGCCATATAGGTATTAGGTTTGGTTATTAGTTATTTGTTCAATCGTTAAGAGGACTGTTAGGTCGTTTTATCTATTTGGCTAATTATCTACCAAGTTCTTATAGACTTTGTAGATATTGCTGAAGGATTAATTGAGCTGCCAAGGCATCGTTTCCACCCTCTACAGAGACAGACGTATAGCGCTCATCGACCCAAACCACCTGTTTTTGGAATCTTCCATGTAGTTGATTGCCAAAGCGCTTGGCCTTATGGGTCATCTCATGCTCAGCACCATCAGGATGTTTAGGCAGTCCAACTACCAATAGTTGTGGCTGCCACTCTTGAATGATTTGTTCAATAGCCTTCCAGCGCTCATCCTGGGTTTTTTGTTGAACAATAGTTAAAGGTTCAGCAGTTTTTGTGACGGTATTGCCAACAGCAACTCCAATACGCTTTTCACCATAATCAAAAGCCAAGATAGTTGGATTTGCTTGAATTATTGACATTAAGCGTGCCCAGCCTCGCTGGATAAGAAACTCGCATCAATCCCTAATAGAGCTAATACCTTGTCGTATTTATCTTCATTCGGAGTTTCAAAAATAATTTGAGCAATCTCAGTGGTGGGAGCTTGAATATTTAACCAGCCATTACGAGAGATTTCATCTTCTAGCTGACCAGCACTCCAACCCGCATAACCCAAAGTCATTAAGAAACGTTCTGGACCAGAACCTATAGCTACTTCTTCCAAGATATCTTTGGATGTCGTCATCGCCAGACCACCAGGAACTCTTAAGGAGGAGCTGTAATCCTGGGCATCCTTTTGCTCATGCAAGATAAAACCACGGTCTGTTTGCACAGGCCCGCCAAAATAAACGGGTTTTTGAGCCAGAGGCTGAATGTCTAATTGAAGATCAATTTTGTCAAAGACATTGGCTAAATCGATATCTGTTGGTCGATTAATCACCAAACCCATCGCCCCATTGGTGGTGTGATCACACAAATAGACCACGGTACCAGCAAAGGTTTCATCGACCATGCCTGGCATCGCTATCAAGAACTGATTGGCTAAATGTTTAGCATCATTGGCATGCGGTGTCTTTTCAGTCATAGCTCGATTTTATCCGATTAATACAATGAAGCTTGTCACTCAACTAAGTGACCATAGGGGTTTCTATAGCTTAAACAAGCTTAAACAAGAATACCCCTATAAAATGGCTCCTAGGAGATAACAACCATGACTGCTCTAAAGGGTTTAGTTTGGCTAAGACGTGATTTAAGACTTCACGACCATCATGCACTGCGAATGGCACTCAAAACCTGCCAACAGGTTTGGTTAGTTTTTGTCTTTGACACCGATATCTTGTCTTATTTATTAGAACGCGGACTCAAAAAAGACCGTCGGGTAGATTTTATTTGGCAGTCACTTCAAGAAATTGATCGTGAACTTCGCACTCATGGTGGCGGTTTAATTGTTCGCCACGGCCAACCAACAGACATCATCCCCCAGCTAGCTACCGAATTAGGCATCCACCACGTCTTTACCAACAAGGACTATGAACCAGCTGCCATTGAACGAGATAGCCAAGTCTCTTTAACACTTGAAGAAAATAATATTGATTTTCATAGTTATAAAGATCATGTTATTTTTGAGCATCAAGAAGTCTTGACTGGGCAAGGCGGTGTTTTTTCTGTGTTCACACCTTACAAAAATGCCTGGCTCAAAAAACTAGATTTTTCTGACTTAGATGCACACGCCATCGATTTAGAGTGTGGCAAATTTGCAGCCATCCCCAAAAATCTAGACCTCCCTTTTCCATCACTTAACTCCATGGGGTTTGAGCCAACAGGAATCGAGACGTATTTACCAGCGGGTATGTCAGGTGCTTCTGAGTTTTTTGAACATTTTTTAGAACGCATTGATCACTATCATGCGACCAGAGACTTTCCCGCCGTTAAAGGACCTAGTTATTTATCCGTGCATTCACGTTTTGGCACGATCTCTATTCGAGCTTTAGTGCGTGAAGCACATACTCGTATGTTGGCAGGTAGCATGGGAGCAACCATTTGGTTATCAGAGCTGATTTGGCGTGATTTTTATTTCATGATTTTGAGTAATCACCCACGCTTAGCGCCCTTAGCCAACAAATCGAACAAGATGTCTCTATTTCATGGCACGATGGATCATGAATCTTTCAAACCAGACTATGACAAGATTGTTTGGGAAAGCGGCTCTAAAGCCCAGAAATTATTCAAAGCCTGGTGTGATGGTCAAACAGGCTATCCATTAGTTGATGCTGCCATGCATCAACTAAATCAAACTGGTTACATGCATAACCGTTTACGGATGGTGGTTGCTAGCTTCTTAGTCAAAGATTTAGGAATTGATTGGCGTTGGGGAGAGCAATACTTTGCCGACCACCTCAATGATTTTGACTTTGCGGCTAACAATGGTGGTTGGCAGTGGGCTTCTTCGAGCGGTTGTGATGCGCAACCTTATTTCCGCATCTTTAACCCGATTACTCAGTCTGAAAAATTTGATGCTGAAGGTAAATTTATTAAAAAATATTTACCGCAGCTAACCAAACTTTCAAAGAAAACGGTGCATGCCCCTTGGTTAGCTGGTGAAATCGAATTAGATATCGCAGGCATTCGTTTAGGGAGAGACTACCCTAACCCCATCATTCAGCATGATGAGGCCAGAAAAAATACCTTAATTAGATATGCGGTAGTAAAAAAAGGCTAAGCCCTTATTTATCTTAAAAATAAAAAGCCCACTTCAGTGGGCCATTCAATCTTGGCGTGAAGAATCAGCGCATAAAAATTCAACTTAAAACTTCACGACCTTATACCGAGTCATCAATTCTGAAAAAGCTTGATTGCGTTTTTTAATCAGCAAGTTTGTACGAATTTGAGCTTTTAATTGATCATAAGAAGGCAATACATAATCTCGCGCATCATTGACGCGAAGAATATGCCAACCATAGGAAGTTTGAATAGGAGCAGAACTCACTTTTCCTTTACCCAAAGAAATCACCGCATTCCCTAATGGCTCCAACAATTGGACCGGTAATGCCCAACCTAAAAGGCCTCCCTGCTCAACAGAGTCCTTATGAATTGAACTCTTTTTCGCAAGAACTTCAAATACCGCACCACGATCTAATTCTTTAAGTAATTCAAGCGCCTGAGCTTCGGTGGCCACAACAATTTGTGAGACGTTATATTCTTTTTTATTCCTTGGCTCTTGGCTTGCCTTAACCAATAACTCATATTCAACCCGAACATCTGACTCCGCTACGGGATGTGCCTGTAAATAATTCTGCCACCAGATTTCAACAGCTGCATTTTTCTTAGCCATCTCAAGTCTGGCTTGGTTTTCAGGTTTTTTGATTAAACCTGTTTTTGTGACTTCTTGGAAAATGACCTCTTTAAGCATAAGGTCATCTAACATTCTCGCCTTTATATCAGGCGTTACCAAACCACCCTCTTGTTGATAATAATTCAAAATCTCTTCTAGACGGCTAGCGGGTAACTTAACGCCATTGATACTAGCAACTGCTTCATTAGATCCATTGGTTTTGGCTTTTTGGGCCACCACACTAGATGAAGCAACAAAACCAATTACCAAGGCAAGAAAAAGTTTTTTCATCAATCAAAATTTCTGAGAAAAGTTAACAAAACCTGTCTGACTCACATAACCTGTAGCCCAACCGGCTAAATATTTCATCTCTAATGAAGAGGATTGATTCAACTTCAACTTAAAGCCTAAGTCCATTTTATTGATATATTGAGTAGACGGCACACCAATAATGTTGGACTGATAATCCGGGGCACTAACTGGCGCAATAACCATGTTGCTCGCAGTATTACCCTCTGCTGAAACTGTGTATTTAATATAAGGCAATAATTGCATATCATTATCTAGATCATAACGAGCATCTAATTTAAGACCTGCAGAAGTGGTCACAGAAGTTCTTGTTAAACCATAAATCGTATTACCCCAATTTGCATCGGCTTCTGAATAAGTACCTTGATGTAAACGGTCAAGCTTGAAGTTAACAAATGGAGTTACTGACCAATGGTTGATTGCCTGTGTCATACCCAACTCTAATTTAGAGCCCCAAGCCATACTACTGAAGTCACCATATACTCGATGACCAATTGCATAACGCGTACTATCATTACTATAGTAACCAAAGCTGGCGGCACCTTTTAAGTAAACACCGGACTCAGATTTAAGAGCGCCATGAACACCAAAATGCACGCCACTGACCGTAGCAGTTGTCCATCGATCAGGAACAGATATGCCTGAATTTCCAAATCCCATAGCAAAACCAACCACTCCATTCTCTGAAACTTTACGATCTTCCCCAACAGAAGCGTTGTACATTCTGTTATAGGTCGTTGCTGAGTTATAAGTTCGAGAATTCCAATTAGCTATAGAGTTGGTATCACCTGTGCGACGATAAAAATTACCATTCAAACTAATCCAAGAGCGCACTTGCGCCTCGCATGCAACTTTGTCATTCGCTTTTGAACAATCCAATAATTCCAAAGAATCATTCATTACGCTATCAAAGAATTGACCACGCATATCAAAAGTTGCTTGTTGCGTAGCAAATGTACCCTCAGCTGTGAGAGAGTCCAGCGCTTTACGATATTCATTAGGATCGTAGATGCTCAACAAAGCATCAGCCACTGGTTGGTAACCTGCAATACCTGTGGTTTGAATATTATTCACTTGATTAGCATAAGTACGTTGGTTCGGCGTCATGCCCAAGCTTGCTGGAGAATAATCTACCGCGTAATTCAAATAAAGGGTATTAGCAGTTGGATTACCAATATTTAACAAGTTGTAGTTCAGACTATTACCAGCATTCGTTCCATAGATGGATACAGACGGTGTGAAAACAATGGTCGTCGATGGTGTACCACTAGCAAAGTAAGGATACACAGAAATTGGATTACCACCGGTGTATGTCATTGCACCAGCTGAAGTCATCAATGGAAGACTGTAATGACCAGGTTTTCCTGCGCCAGTATTAGGATTCAAAGTCACATAACCTAATAAATTAGAAGTGCCTGTCACTTGAACAAAGTCAGCATAATCGTTATTTAAAGCACCCCGGGTAAAATTCACATCCACCACATATTGGCCTGTTGCTGTTTGCGTGTAATTACCTGTTAATGTCGTCACCCCATTCGCTCCTGAGGTTGTCACTGTATTAGTCCCTGTGTAAATAGACATCACTGTTGATGTATTACCTGGGGAGAAATAACCCGCATTCGTGAATAAATTACCAGCGCCTAAATAAACGGTGTTACCAGGTGCATACAAAGCATTGCTGTAGTTATTAAAAGCATTAGCTCCCACACCCAAATTAATCGAACCAATAATACTTCCGCCATAACTATTGCTAGCGCTACCATTATTAATCACATCATTGCCGGTAGTACCGGTTATCACCATATCAAGAACCGTGCCGGCGGTCCGAATCACAGCAGCCTCCGTGGCGGAGCTATTGTTATTAATCGTATTATTTAAACCACCCACTAAAGCAATGCCAGATCCGCCAGCACCACCTTGAATAAAGCCCCCATTATTAACAGTTATGTCGCCACTTGTAGAGCTAGAGCTACCAGCGCTGGTTAATGTCAAAGCTGTGCTGCCATCGGCATTAGAAACAATCGAGCTGGCGCTGGTTACCGTAATCGAGCCGGCTGTTCCATGAGCAGCCAATGAGCTCAAACTAATGGCTGAACCCGTATTATTAGTCAGAATAGAGCCACCAGTATTATCTAAACTGATATTGCCAGCATCACCTAAAGCAGAAGTGCTCGTTGCTAAAACAGCCGGTAAATTTCCACCGTTATTCACAGCAATTGAACCACTGTTATTTTTCAATGTAATAGCGCCCGCATTACCACCTGTTGCATCGACTTGATTAATCGCTGAAATAGCTGACGCATTACCGCCACCTAAAACAGCAATTGTCCCTTGGGTATTGTCTACAGTGATCGTCGCCGCTGTATTACCGGACGTATTAATAGGTGAATAAGTTTTAGCAAGAATACCTGCTGAACCTGTTCCAGATGTGACCACACTGCCACTGTTCGTTACGGATACATTTTGTGCATTCGCACCTGTCAAGCCATTGACTTGATAAACCAAACTATTAGCAACTAAACCTGGGGCATTATTTCCCTGAGTATGAATGCTGCCCGCATTAGTTACAGCTACTGTTCCTGAATCATATCCAGAGCCAACACTCAAAGCCATCACGCCCGCTGATTGAGTGCCCGTTGTTTGAATGGAGCCACTGTTAGTGGAGGTCACATTTCCTGCACCGCCTGATTGAGCACCCGTAGGAAGGCCATTCCAATAAATGTCATTAGCCGTATACGTAGTTAAACCATAAACACCACCCATACTAATGGCTGTGATACCGTCTGATTTAGAACCCACAGTCCCAATCGAACCAATACTATTGTTACTTACAGTAACGGCTCCACCACTGCCCCCAACTAAGCTAGCACTTCCTTGGCTACCCGTATTAGTTCCAGCAATACCAGAAGCTCCCGCAGACCAAGTTAAAGTGCGTGTACAAGTGCCACTTGTAAATAAACCACCAATACAACTAACAATATTGGTTGTGCTATCAGAAACACTACCTGCTGCACCGCCTATGCCAGCAGCACCGACTAAACCACCCATACCACCTTGACCGCCAATCGCCCCTAAACTCTCCGCAAGAATGGCTGATGAATAAGCATTTCCTGTTGTCACTAGTGCCTGGTAGTTAGCCACAGCGACACTACCGCCGTTACCACCGTTACCACCGTTACCGCCATTACCGCCATTACCGCCATTACCGCCAGCTCCTGGTGTAGAAGCTTGGCCGCCGTATATCAAATTAGCATTTGGTGCTACATAACCGGTCACGCCACCTGTACCGCCTTGGCCACCTGTACCACCTTGGCCACCTGTACCACCTACACCACCATAGCTAGCTGCATGAATGGCATTATTTAACGCAGTAATTGATCCATTTTGAGTAGCACTACCGTTCACAACCGTAACGGCTCCGCCATTACCACCGAGACCACCGCGACCACCCACACCACCTGTATACCCTTGGCCGCCAGTGCCGCCATTAGTAGTGACTACTCCAGTGATAGACACGTTATCAGCAACACCAGCACCGCCTGTACCACCTTGACCACCCGTACCACCAACGCCACCTGTACCGCCCTGGCCGCCAACACTCGTCGCCAAAATGCCACTACCCGCACTAACTGTTAACGTGCCAGTTTCATTGGTCATAGAAACCACGCCACCAACACCACCAACACCACCAATACCACCCACACCACCAGTACCCCCTACACCACCAGTATTACCTGGATGGGAACAATCAGAAGAGCCGCCAGCACCACTACAACTATGACCTGATACCACATCCAAAATAGGAGCAGATGATGCTACACCAACACCACCTGTGCCACCTTGGCCACCTGTGCCACCTTGGCCACCTGTGCCACCTTGGCCACCAATGCTATTTAAAACATAAGCTGAATTCGTCGCAGTCACCGTCGTTGCGGCAACATCAAGTGCCACATGGCCACCAGTACCACCCGTACCACCCGTACCACCAACACCACCAACACCACCGATGCCACCAATACCAGCGCCAGCACTCACCCAATCAGGCAACAAACTGCTTGATTGAATACTAACAATCGCTGAACCACCTGTACCACCTTGGCCACCTGTACCACCTTGACCACCTGTACCACCTTGACCACCAATAGAAACAGCTCTAGCCACATTGGAGGACAAAATAGATGTTGTCGTTAAATTAAAAGCAATATCACCGCCCACACCACCGACAGTACCGTTACCACCTAATCCACCATTACTTCCTAGACCACCTTGAGCTCCAGCTAAAGCAAAGTCGGATGTAGTTGGCACAGTAATCGGAATAAAGAGCGCCCAAATAATCATGATTTCAGGAACTGTTCCTGCTGTGCCTGGGCCACCTGCACCACCCTGACCACCAGTGGCTCCTTGCTGCGAAATACCACCTAAGCCTCCCACAGTTCGGAAGTCATAAGCCAATCCATTAGCACCTGCTATAGAAACTGAGCTTGGATTGGTTGTATAAGAAATATTTTGACCTGCCAACCCTGAATTACCAGGTGCTCCTTGACCACCATTGGAGGTTTGAATCACAACACTACCTGTACCGGCAGACAATAAAGACACCATATAGCCACTAGTAGGTAGTGTTACTGTGTTGGAAGCAGAACTTTGCGTATTACCAACGGTGCAGGCTGATGCAGAAAAACAATAATTGGCATTGACTGAAGCAACGCTTGTTATATCACTGGGTGTCAGATTGGTGACGTTACCTACAGCAGTCACCAAGGTCGCTGTTGGATCGATGGTTGTTGTAGAACTAGCAACACCAGTTCCAGATCCCGTGCCCGTAGCAGTAAAAGTCGTGCCTACTGTGTTACTGCTAGCTCCAACGGATGTAAAGTTAGTGGTTCCTACGGAAGTAATCTTATATTGCTGGCCAACCACAAAACTACCAGCAGTAACAGATGCATACGCATAATTAGCTTGATTCACAGTCATGGTGAAATTCTTACCTGCACCTGTTGGGCCAATCACTTCTAAGGTGTAATAGGTTGTCGATCCACTGACTGTTTTTAATAATTGTGTACTAAAACCGAGTAACTTCGTATCGTAAGTAACTGGGTTATTGTTTGCATCAATGCCCGTACCGCCGCTATGATTCGCAATCGCTGTATCAATAGCATTTTTCAAATCATTGATCGTAATTGCTGTGGGTGCTCCAATAGTTACAGTTGGATTTTGAGTTGTACCACCTACTGTGGTGCTATAAGATTTCACATCAACCGTTACTGCAACACCCCCAGCTGGGGTAATAACCACTTGGAAAGGATTGCTTGCTCCTCCATTAGGATTAATAGCTGAAGAAAGTGTAAAAGTATCCGCCTTAAAACTTTGAATGTTGCCAGCAGCCAAATTTGTGACCGTCACTGGATAAGTTCCAGCAGTAGCCGGACTTCCAGATGAAACTCCAATGACACCTGATGTATCTGTTACTCCATACAAAGTCCCCAAGGTCGGAATCGATGCAGTTCCACCTATGGATGGAGCAATTGTTGCGTAAGACCCAAAAGACCAATTGTTCACACAGGCCGAACCCCAAGTCCACGTACTCGTACATTGGTATCCCCCTGCAATACCATTTGCACCATTCGCCCCAGAAGCTGGCGTGCCAGTGATGCTCGCCACACCACTAACTGTTTGATAATCAGAATATGGTGTAGTTGTTTGACCATAAGCCCAAGTATTTATAAAAAGAATGGCAAACGCAAAAGCTAATCGTTTCATTAGGGACATTTTTTGGGCTTTCAGATCAATTTGAGATTAATTTTTAACTGGCCCAATTGTATAAAAATGAATAGAAATTTCCTGATAGTTTCTGACAAAATATTCACAGGTTGGAAACAGTTAGAACACCCAATACCCCTTAAAGTACAAGCAAGAATGATCTATATCCACGTCCCTACAGCTAATTAATCCAATAAAAAACCACCCGAAGGTGGCTTTATGATGAATTTCATGACAAATAACCTTGAGATAGCATCTGTAAACTAGCTACAACAATGACCTAATAGTCTTAGCTTAACTACCTTTATTACACATGACACCTCATAAGCCTACCGGCTTTTGCAACCCTGGTACTTGAATAAATTGCGGCTTTTTACCTAAAGACATTGCTGTGAGTTGACCACCCCACACACAACCGGTATCAAGCCCTACAGCATTTTTCTTTTTCAATAGACCTAAAGTGGACCAATGCCCAAAAACAACCTTGGCATCCCTAGTTTTACGTGTTGGCACATTAAACCAAGGCATATAGCCACGTGGCGCATCACCCGCCCCCTCTTTACTCACAAACTCCATCACACCTTTGGCGGTACAAAAACGTAAGCGTGTGAATGAATTAATAATCACTCGTAAGCGCTCAGGGCCTTTTAACTTATCACTCCACTGATTGGGGGTATTGCCATACATATCAACCAAATATTTAGCGTAGTTTTTATGGCGTAGTACTTTTTCTAATTCATGAGCCAATTCTAAAGTTTGAGTGATATCCCACTGCGGCAAGATTCCTGCATGGACAAATAAGGTATTAAAGTTATCCTGGCCACTATATAAAGCCATCGGACGATGTCTTAACCAATCAATGAGTTCTCTTCTATCAGGTGCTTTTAAGATGTCATCTAAAGTATCTAAAGATTTAGGGCCACGAATACCTGCATCTCGTGCCAATAAATGAAGATCGTGATTACCCAAAACACATTCTGCTCGACCAACTTCTTGCAAAGCCTTTAAAGTTCTTAAAGCGCCTAATGAATCCGGTCCGCGATTGACCAAATCACCGACACAGATAATCTTGGCATCTTTGGGTAATTTTTTAATGAGTTGCTTGAGTTGTTGTCCACAACCTTGCACATCTCCAATCGCAAATATCTTATCCATGACTTTATCTATGCAGTAATTAAATCATGACACCATGGTAGCAAATGATTTTTCTGCAGCAAGGAACATGGCATCCAATACCGCATCATCATGCGCCATAGAAATAAAGCCTGCTTCATAAGCAGAAGGCGCCAAGTACACGCCGTTATCTAACATCAAATGGAAGAAACGCTTAAAAGCTTCAATATCACTAGCTGTTACTTGGGCATAAGAAGTTGGCACTGATTTGGCAAAGTACAAACCAAACATACCACCCACACTATCAACTGAGAACATCACACCCGCTTGCTTGGCACGATCTGCCATACCGGTTACAAACTTCTTCGTTTGTGCAGTTAGATTTTCATAAAAACCCGGCCTAGTAATAATGTCCAAATTAGCTAAACCAGCAGCAACAGCTAATGGATTGCCCGATAAAGTACCGGCTTGATAAACATTACCTAGTGGCGCCAATTTATTCATGATATCGGTGCGACCACCAAAAGCAGCCATCGGCATACCACCACCCATGACCTTACCTAAACAAGTTAAATCTGGCGTAATGCCATGTAAACTTTGCGCACCACCTAAAGCCACTCTAAAACCTGTCATGACTTCGTCATAAATTAAGACAGCACCATCTTGAGTTGTCAGATCTCGCATGGCTTTAACAAACTCAGCGCTTGGCTGGATTAAATTCATATTGCCAGCAATCGGCTCCACAATAACCGCAGCGATCTTGCTTGCATGTTGTTTAAATGCCAATTGCAAAGCTTCCACATCGTTATAAGGAAGCACCAATGTGTGCTTAACTAGATCTTGCGGCACACCACCTGAAGATGGTGCATTTTGCGTATTATCAGCAAAGGTCAACATTCCTGAACCAGCTTTAACTAATAGACTATCAGCATGGCCGTGATAACAACCTTCAAATTTAATAATCAGATCGCGGCCTGTAAAACCACGAGCCAAACGTAAAGCGCTCATGGTGGCTTCCGTACCACTAGATACCAAACGAATCTGCTCAATACTAGGAACTAGTTGGCAAATACGCTCAGCCATCACCACTTCACCTTCCGTTGGTGCACCGAAACTAAAACTATGGGCAGCAGCCTCTTGCACAGCCTTTACTACTTCTGGATGTGCATGCCCCACAATCATAGGACCCCAAGAGCCGATGCAATCAATGTACTTCTGACCATCAGCATCCCAGAAATAAGCACCTTCAGCACGCGACACAAAGCGCGGCACACCACCTACTTGACGAAATGCCCGCACAGGCGAGTTCACGCCACCTGGTGTTGTTTTTTGGGCTCTTAGGAATAGTTCTTCGTTCTTACTCATGGCGTTATTTTCTTAAAATGGCTATTTTTAAAACTTCAAAGCCACCCGAAGGTGGCTTGGTCTGCTTGGATGCTTTAGATGACGGTCATCTCAAAATCTTCTTTACGTGCACCACACTCTGGGCAAGTCCAGTTCATCGGCACGTCTTTCCACAAAGTACCAGGTGCAATACCTTCTTCAGGTAAACCCGCTTCTTCATCGTAGACCCATCCACAAATCAAACACATATATGTTTTAAATTCCATAATCTTTTTTCCTATATTTTTCAATATTCTACTAGGGCTCAAGAAATAAGAACTATTTTATAAATGGGTGACATGGAGATATCTTGTGTTAAGTCAAATACGAAGAAAAATACTTACTCACAGAAATAAAATTAGAAGGCAAATATCTATCCAAAAAAGTCATTAAAGTAATGGCACCAATCATCATGCCTCCCAGCATCTTTGTTTGCCGATGCAACACATCTGAAATTTTTTTATCTAGCCTAGCCTCTAAACAAGCAATATCTAATTTTGTTACATAGTCAGATGACTCATGGCAATTTTTCAATCCATCAGATATAGCTTTTGCCTGCCGTTCAGGCATACCTGTATCTTGCAGCGCTTTAATGAATGTGTATGTATCAAAGTTAGTCATTGAACCCCTCCATTTATTTATAAATTCTATAAATAAATGGAGGGGAAATCAAATCGCCAAATATGCTTTTCTATAACCTTAATATTTGTAAGACATTAAACTTTAGATTCAGGCTTTCTCATGTCAAACCTAAACAAGCGACACTCCAATGGGCCATTAAATAAAGGCGTACGCTTAGACTCTTTCATACGCAATTGCCCGGGCAACCCCATATCAGCCGTTAATACATCCACCTGCCAACCGGCAAAGTTATCTTTGAGGTGTTTGCCAAACTGATTTAAGAATTCCATAAACTCTGGTGAATTATTGTTTTTTGGCAAGGCATCTCTAGCACCACGACCTTTGATCTCTAAACGCTCGCCATAGGGCGGGTTAAATAACATCACGCCTGGTTCGGCAAAAGGTGATTTCGCTACTAACGCATCAATCTGCCTAACATTTGATAAAACACCTGATTGCGCTGGTAAACCAGCGCGCTTCCAGTTGTTCTTCACAATGGTGATCATATTTTCATTAATATCACAGGCAGCCATTCTGAGCTTATTGGCATTCGCCAAGCCTGTTTCAATGTTGTTCTTCGCAACATCACATAAACCCTGCCATTGCTTTTTAAGATCTGGCGTATTGAATGGTTTTAAACGTTGAAAGCCAAAACCTTGATCAGCCCCTACTAAATCAACACGAGTAGGTCGATAACGCATAAATTTAGTAGCGGGTTGGCTGACAGGATCAGCCTTAGGAGTTTCTACTGCTTTCTCTGCAGTAGCATTTAATAAACCAGCACGAATCGAGCCCGATGGAATACCTAAACCACGATAAGCCGCTTCAATTAAGAAAGTACCACTACCGCACATGGGATCAAATAATGCTTGCTCAGGTTTCCATCCAGTTAAAGCCAAAATACCTGCCGCTAAATTTTCCTTCAAAGGAGCCGCGCCTTTGTCATCACGCCAGCCACGCTTGAATAATGATTGGCCACTAGTATCTAGGTAAATCGTTGCATGCGTCGCAGTTAAATGGGCCTGCACACGTACATCTGGCAGTTCAGTATCAATACTTGGACGAGCACCTTTGACCTCTCTTAAGCGATCACAAACGGCATCTTTGATTCTAAGAGTGACGAAATTCAAACTAGTCAGCGGTGAACGATGCGCCGTTAAATCCACACGCATCGTTTGATCAGGGGTCATCCAATCTTCCCAAGATAAAGAACGAACCGCCTTATACACATCATCTTCTTTGCGATAAGTCACATGCGTCATCTGCAATAAACAGCGACTAGCAATACGAGAATGTAAGTTGATTGCTAGAGCTACAGCCATTGGGCCTGCCACACTTAAGCCGCCTGTACTGTTTAATGGTGGCGGATCGATCACCCACGCACCCAAAGCTTTAACTTCAGCACGTTCAGCAATTTCCTTTAACTCATCAGCTAAAGGAATTTCTAGTCCACGAGGACACACAATAAAAAATTTCATCGTAAAACCTATATAAGAAAGATGATTAGAACGGTTTTACAACCACGAGAATACTGATGATCAAAAAGATCACGACTGGTAATTCGTTAAACCAACGGAACCAAATATGTGAACGTTTATTTTGACCAGCTTTAAATTTCTTCAGGATTGATCCGCAGGCGTGGTGATAGCCCAGCAATACAACCACTAGCGCTAGCTTGTTATGCATCCACAATGAGTCAGGACCTTTACCAATACCAAAATATAACCAAAGAATTAAACCTAAGATTAATGCTGGAATCATCAAGATCGTCATAAAACGATATAAACGATGAGCCATACCTAAGAGGCGCTCTAAAGCTTGAGGATTATTTTCTTGAGCAAGGTTCACGAAGATGCGGGGCAAATAAAATAAACCCGCAAACCATGAAGCGACCATCAAAATATGTAAGGCTTTTACATATAGGTAAGCATTACCCAAATTTGAACTTAATGTTTCACTCATCTCAACCATCCCTTTAGGTTTAAATGGATCAGTACTATTTAGATCCATGCTCCTCATCATTCATCCTGAATGATGAGGCTATTTTTATTACATTTGACTACTAATTAGCTTCTAACTTCGCCTTGACCAAATACGATGTATTTCATAGAAGTTAAACCTTCTAAACCAACAGGGCCACGAGCATGCAATTTATCGTTAGAAATACCAATTTCAGCGCCCAACCCATACTCGAAACCATCAGCAAAGCGTGAGCTAGCGTTAATCATCACACTAGCACTATCCACTTCTCTTAAGAAACGCATGCCAGCTGAATAATCTTCGGTAATGATGCAATCAGTATGGTGACTTCCATACTGATTGATATGTTCCATCGCCTCATCCATATTCTTTACCAACTTAATGGAAAGAATAGGTGCCAAATATTCAGTAGACCAATCCTCTTCAGTAGCATCCACCAAACTCTTAAAGCCCGCAGCTTCCAAAGCTTGCTTAGTTTTTGAACACACGCGCAATTCCACACCTTTGTCTTGATAAATCTTGCACAAAGGTAATAAAGAATCTTTCACAGCAGCTTCATGTACCAACAAAGTTTCCATGGTGTTACATGGTGCATAGCGTTGTGTCTTGGCGTTATCACATACCTTGATGGCTTTAGCAGGGTCTGCCAATACGTCGATATAGGTATGGCAAATGCCGTCCAAATGCTTAATCATAGGCACACGAGCTTCCGCCATCAAACGCTCAATCAAGCTCTTGCCTCCACGAGGCACAATCACATCAATATATTCGTTCATAGTGATCATGGCGCCCACAGCTGCACGATCAGTAGTTTCAACGACTTGCACTGCTTCTGCTGGCAAACCAGCTGCCGCCAAACTTTCTTGAATCAATTTAGCCAAGGCTGTATTGGAATCAATGGCCTCAGAACCACCGCGCAAAATCGTGGCATTACCAGATTTCAAGCAAAGCGCTGCCGCATCAATCGTCACATTAGGACGAGATTCATAAATGATGCCAATTACGCCCAATGGCACACGCATCTGACCCACTCGAATACCCGATGGCATCGTTCTAATATTAGTCATTTCACCAATAGGATCAGCTAGCTTTGCAATTTGCTCTAAACCTTCAGCCATCGTTGCAATGGTTTTATCGGTCAAAGTTAAGCGATCAATGAATGCGGCATCTTGACCATTGGCTTTAGCACGCTCCACATCCTTAGCATTAACTGTTTTGAGGTTCGCTGCATTTTTTCTGACTAAATCAGCCAAATGAAGTAAAGCCTGATTTTTAGCTGCTGTATTAGCACGCGCCATCGCACGAGAAGCTTGTCTCGCCTTTTGACCAATCGCCTTCATCAAGGCAATAGCGTCTGAATTAGAAGTGTTTTGATTGCTCATAGGCATTACTTTAAAGGAATTTTGCTGTAAAGCCTCAATTACAGGCCATTAAGCCAACAAATTAGACAAATAACCTACCCAACATCCGCAGCCCATCCCATGGATCTCCTGGAAGCTTTTCTAAAATTGGGCCAGATCCTCTTTGAATTTGTAAACCTTTAGATTGTTTATCTAGACCACTCACCACTGTTAAGGCCTTGGTTAAACGATCTGCATTAAGGCGTTGCAAGGCTTGCGGAATCAATCGTTCTTTATTACCCCAAATACGATTGACCTTCATCAACATCTGTAGGTTATCGCCACGATCCACCGCTTGGCGCAAACGGTTTAATAAACGCACCTCTTCAGTCACCGTCCACAAAATGAGAACCAAAGCTTCACCCTCACCCTGCAAACCATCGACCATGCGATTAAACCTCGCCAAATCACCCGCTAACAATGATTCAGTTAATTGGAAGACATCGTAACGAGCCACATTAAGCACAGCATCCCGAATATTCTCTTCAGTAAGATTACCTTCGGGATACAAAAGACCTAATTTTTGTATCTCTTGATGAGCGGCAATTAAATTGCCTTCCACCTGATTAGCCATAAACTGCAAAGCACGTTGCCCAGGCTCGCCGGCTTCAACCTGCTGCTTTTGTTTCTTTAAACGCTGCGCAATCCAACCCGGTAAATGCGTGCGCTCAATTGGATCAATGCGAACCGCCGTACCTGCTTCATCAAGAGCCGTAAACCAAGCAGATTTCTGCGTCTGAAAATCGACCCTAGGCAATAACAAACAGGTAACTGTGTCTACCGGTTCCTTGGCTTTATTTTGTGCAGCTATCTGTGCGCAAAACTGTTTAATCGCATCGGCACCATCACGTCCCGGCTTTCCGGTTGGAATGCGTAGCTCAACATAACGCTTATCCCCAAACAAAGACATGGTTTGACCAGCATTCATCAGCGCTGACCAATCGAAGCCTTTTTCATGCACCATCACTTCACGCTCCGTATGGCCGTGAGCTATGACCATGGCACGTAACTGATCTTGCAACTCCATCACCAATAAAGGCTCATCTCCCGTTAGTACATACAGCGGCTCAGGGCCATTTTTCTTGGCTTGCGCTAAATGTGCTTCAAAAGCATCGGCCTTGAACATCTTACTTAGCTTGGAGGTCTAACTTAGAACCTGAAGAAGATTCTTTAGGAAGCTTTTTGATAGAGGCTAAGCGGCGCATTAACTGAACAACTAAATCAGTTCTCATATTCGCCACATAATCATTCACCATCTGATCAAAAGCCTGAATATTGGACTGGTTAAACTCCAAATCGCGCATTTGGTAAATATCTGATTCAGGCATGATCTCAATACCGGTCGCCGGATCAAAGGTTCTCAGTACGATCCTAGAAATGATGCGATATGACGTGATCTGACCAGCCGTGTTGTAAGCCAACACCTGTTTGGCATTTTGCTCACTCATGATTTCCAAAACTAAATCAGCAGCTTTAGCACTCTCAACGACTTCAATATCATTAACATTGAGTACCGTCACAATCATGTTCTTAAGCTCAGGGGTCATCGTGCCACTGATCAGAACTTTTTTGTAAGGCAATTCAATCTTGCCTCGAATACGCCAACCACAAGCACTTAACCCACCACTTACACCCAAGGCTAGCGATAGCGCACCCAAAAACCCTAAGCAACGACGGCGGGTCATCGCTGTATCTAATGAGTGTTGGGTTGAAGGCTGTGTCATAGTTTTTTAAATGTCTATATAGGTGACTCTAAACGATTTAAATCGATTTAGTCTCTCTTTTAGTCTCTTTATCACCAATTAAGCAACAATATTCACCAAACGGCCTGGCACCACGATGATTTTCTTTGGCGCTGCACCATTCAAAGCCTTAACAGCAGCATCGCTAGCCACCGCCAAAGACTCAATGGTTGCTTTATCAGCATCCGCAGGAACCACTACTTGACCGCGTAATTTACCGTTCACTTGAACCATCAAGGTAATCTCATTTTGCACCAAAGCTGATTCATCGACCTCTGGCCATGGGGCATCTAACAATTCACCTAACTGAGAGACATAACCTGCGGCTTGCCACAAGGTAAATGTAATGTGCGGCACTACTGGGTACAACACACGTAGCAAAATACCAAATGTTTCACGACGCACAGCTGAGCTCACCGTTTTAGCTTGCTCTACTGCGTTAAGCATTTTCATAGCTGCAGAAACAACCGTGTTGTACTGCTTACGCTGATAGTCAAAGTTAGCTTGCTTTAAAACCCCATGCAATTCCAAACGTAGAGCTTGATCAGCCTCAGATAACTCCGCAGGCAATGCATGAGCAGCTTGTTGTATTTCTTGGGCATGTGTCGCCCCAAACACCCACAAACGACGTAAGAAACGTGATGCACCTTCTACGCCAGAGCTTGACCACTCCAACTGTTGTTCAGGTGGCGCTGCAAACATCGTGAACAAACGTGCTGTATCTGCACCATATTGATCAATCAGTGATTGAGGATCGATACCGTTATTCTTACTCTTGGCCATCTTCTCCACGCCACCAATTTCAACTTTGGCGCCCGTGGTTTTATGTTTAGCTGATAGTGGACGACCTTTGTCATCAGTTTCCACTAAAACATCATCAGGATTCACCCAAGTCTTACGACCATTTGGCTCATCGATGTAATAGGTATCGTTTAATACCATGCCTTGCGTGAGCAAATTACTAAATGGCTCATCAAACTTGACTAAACCTAAGTCACGCATCACCTTGGTCCAAAAACGTGCATAAAGCAAATGAAGAATCGCATGTTCAATACCACCAATGTATTGATCCATCGGCATCCAGTAATCATTGCGAGCATCCACCATGCTGTTAGCATCAGGACCTGTATAGCGCATGAAATACCAGCTCGAATCCACAAAGGTATCCATGGTGTCTGTTTCACGTCTTGCAGGTTTGCCACAGCTTGGGCAGGTACACGCCAAGAAATCTTCACGCTTATTCAGCGGATTACCTGAACCATCAGGTACGCAATCTTCTGGCAATACCACTGGTAAATCTTTTTCAGGTACCGGCACTTCACCGCAACTAGCGCAATGAATAATTGGAATCGGCGTACCCCAGTAACGCTGACGAGAAACACCCCAGTCACGTAGACGATAAGTTGTTTTCTTCTCACCCAATGATTTAGCTGCAATATCGGCAGCTACTGCATCAACTGCCTTAGCATGTGATAACCCATCATATTTGCCACTATTAACGGCTACTACTTTTTCCTTATCAGCGTACCAATCTTGCCATTTGGTCGCATCAAATGTTTCACCAGTGATACTCATCACTTGTTCAATAGCAATCTTATATTTCAAGGCAAAGGCAAAGTCACGCTCGTCATGAGCAGGAACGCCCATCACAGCACCATCACCATAAGTCATCAATACATAGTTACCGACCCATACTTCAACAGCTTCACCAGTCAATGGGTGGATAACCATTAAGCCTGTTGGCATACCTTCTTTTTCTTGGGTCGCCAAATCAGCTTCAATCACACTACCTTGTTTGCACTTTTCAATAAAGGCTGCCAAAGCAGGATTGGTTTTAGCTGCATGCGTTGCCAATGGATGTTCAGCAGCTACCGCACAGAAGGTCACGCCCATGATGGTGTCTGCACGAGTGGTAAACACATACATCTTGCCATCTTGGATAAGACTGCCGGCATCATCTTTGATGTCATGTGTGAACGCAAAGCGCACACCAAAGCTCTTACCAATCCAGTTCTGCTGCATGAGCTTCACACGCTCAGGCCAACCCAAAGCTTCTAAGCCACTTAATAACTCTTCAGCATACGCCGTAATGTTCAAGTAATAACCAGGAATCTCGCGCTTTTCTACCAAAGCGCCTGAGCGCCAACCGCGCCCATCAATCACCTGCTCATTTGCTAATACTGTTTGATCAATTGGATCCCAGTTAACCACTTGCGTTTTGCGATAAGCAATACCCTTTTCCAACATCTTTAAAAAGAGCCATTGGTTCCAACGGTAGTAGTCAGGCTTGCATGTTGTTACTTCACGCGACCAATCAATCGCTAGACCCATCGCATCCATCTGCTTTTTCATATAAGCGATGTTGTCGTAGGTCCAAGCAGCTGGTGGCACATTGTTGTTGAGCGCAGCATTTTCAGCAGGCATACCAAACGCATCCCAGCCCATTGGCATTAATACGTTATAGCCCTGCATACGCAACTGACGCGTCATCACATCATTGATGGTGTAGTTACGCACATGGCCCATATGTAACTTACCTGATGGGTAAGGCAACATGGAACATGCATAGTATTTTTTCTTTAACTGACCCTGCTGATCTTTAGCATTTTCATGAACACGATAAACATCCCCCGCCTTCCACTGGGCATTAGCCGCAGCCTCAATGGCACGGTGATCATATTCTTTACTAGGGGATGTAACTTCTGAGCTCAAAACAAATACCTTTAATTCTTCAATAAACGCTAATAATTTAATCTTGCTTTTGTTATCGCTTGTTCTTTGACCTAATGGCTGATGTATTAGATTTTTATATTTTTCAAATCCAACACATCTTGCATATCAAACAAGCCTTTACTCTGCTTTGCTAAGAAACGACCAGCTCTGATAGAGCCTTGTGCATAAGACATACGACTAGCTGATTTATGAGTCACCTCAATACGCTCGCCATCACCACAGAACATCACGGTGTGATCGCCCACAATATCGCCACCACGAATTGTGGCAAAACCAATCGCGCCTTCTTCACGAGGACCTGTATGGCCTTCACGTGCATACACAGCGCAATCACTCAAGTTCTTACCTAAGGCTTTAGCAATTACTTCACCCATCCCTAAAGCAGTTCCTGACGGCGCATCCACTTTGTGCTTATGGTGAGCCTCAACAATCTCAATGTCGTAGCCTTGGTTCAAAATCTTAGCGGCCACTTCTAACAATTTAAATGTGGCATTTACGCCCACACTCATATTAGGTGCAAATACGATCGCAATTTTTTCACTGGCTTGCTTCAACTGAGCTTTTTGCTCATCGCTAAAACCAGTTGTACCAATAATCATCTTCACACCCAACTGGGCTGCCACAGCCACATGAGCTAAGGTGCCTTCTGGTCTAGTGAAGTCGATTAAAAAATCAGCATCCTTTAAACCTTCTTTTAAATCAGCCGTAATTTTGATAGCCGTGTCTTTACCCAAAAATGCCGCTGGGTCTTGACCCAAATAAGGGCTTCCTGGAATATCTAAAGCACCGACCAAGCTAGCATCACTGGTATTTAAAACAGTCTCAATGAGCATACGACCCATACGACCTGAAGCACCAGCAACTGCAAATTTCAAAGTAGCCATTCTTTCAATCTCTATTTCTTATGTTTTCTTGGTTTTATTAGTTTTGTTTGCTTAGTCGATGATTAGTTTCTTGTGTCACCACGTGGAATACCAACACCTTGGGTTGGGTTTGGCACACTTGGCACCGGTTGGACCACAGCGCTGCCATCACCCAAATCTTTGGCTACAGGTGGGCGTTGCGGACGACGTGAACCCTTAATCCCATCGATTTCAGCAATCAATTCATATTCTGTTGGTAATTCATCAGCATCGATCTTTGCTACTAGGTCTTTTTCAAAATAAATCGTTACACGACGCTGCTCAACCAACTGAGTATCACCACGTTTGTATGCAAATATGTAATCCCAGCGATTGGCATGCATCGCGCTTGTTAATAGTGGAGTCCCTAAAACGACCTTCACTTCTTCACGGTCAGCCCCTAATTTCACTTTTGCGAGCTGTTCTTTGGAAATAAAGTTACCTTGGACCATATCAGGGCGGTATGGTCTAAAAAACGAGCCTAGCTTGCTTTTAGAGCCTTCTGAGATGGTCGTGAAGTTACTGCAAGCGCCTAAAAGGCCACAAGCAACGAATACAAGGGCTCCTAGGCGGATGCCAGAGCTATTTTTTAGGGTTTTTAAACAAATTTGCATGGTAAGCCGTATCATGAGGAAAATTGATTTTAGCGCTATGACAAACACAGTATCTCCAAATAATTTAAGAGACATGGGTCTCAAGGTTACAGCCCCTCGGATGAAGATCTTGGAGTTCTTTCACCAGAACCGCCACAAGCACTTCAGCGCCGAAGATATCTATCATGCCATGGTTGCTGAAGGCATGGATATTGGACTAGCAACAGTCTACCGTGTTCTGACCCAGTTTGAGCAAGCTGGACTACTTTTACGCAATCATTTTGAATCTGGCAAAGCAGAAGGTAAGGCTATTTTTGAGCTAAACGAAGGCGATCACCACGATCACTTAGTTTGCATCGAATGTGGTCATGTTGAAGAATTTGTCGATCCTGTCATCGAGAAAAGACAGCATGAAATTGCTGAAAACCTCGGTTTTGAGATCGTTGACCACGCCTTAGCCATTTACGGTACCTGTCATCAAAAGAACTGCGCTAAGAAGAAAAAGCTTAAATAATTTCCTTTTTATCCTTTTTATTAAGTTAAAACAGTCATTTAAACAATAAAAAAGACCGATTGATGAGTTAATCGGTCTTTTTTGCTTTTTAGATAGCTAATTACTTAGCCGCCATCAAGGCTTTGGTCGCATTCAACATCTGGCAGCTATAGCCCCATTCGTTGTCATACCAAGAAAGAATTTTCACCAACTTACCGTCTTTAGAAACACGTGTTTGCGTGCTATCAAAAATACTTGGACGTGGATCATGGTTGAAGTCTACAGATACCAAAGGCAAGGTGTTGTATCCCAAAATACCTTTTAAAGCGCCTTCACTGGCTTTCTTAATCACTTCATTCACTTCTTCAACACTCGTTGCTTTCGTTGGTGTGAAAGTTAAATCCACCACAGATACGTTAATGGTTGGCACACGCATCGCAAAACCATCAAACTTACCTTGCAGTTCTGGCAATACCAAACCAACCGCTTTAGCAGCACCAGTCTTCGTTGGAATCATGCTCATGGTTGCTGAACGGGCACGACGCATATCCTTGTGATACACATCAGTTAACACCTGATCATTTGTATAAGCATGAATGGTTGTCATCAAACCAGATTCAATACCAATTGAGTCCAATAATGGCTTCACAACAGGAGCCAAACAGTTAGTTGTGCAACTAGCGTTAGAAATCACCTGATCAGTAGCTTTTAATACTTGATGGTTTACACCATACACAATCGTAGCGTCCACATCTTTTTCACCAGGCGCTGAAATCACAACTTTCTTAGCGCCCTGAGCAATATGAACCATCGCTTTTTCTTTTGATGTGAAAGCGCCAGAACATTCCAACACCACATCCACGCCTAAATCACCCCAATTAGTCTCTAATGGGTTGCGAGTTGAGAACATCTTGATACGGTCACCATTGATGATCAAATGATCACCATCGACTGTTACAGTGCCAGGAAAGCGGCCATGCGCAGAGTCATACTGAGTTAAGTGAGCATTGATATCAATACCACCCAAGCCGTTAATTGCTACTACTTTGATGTCATCACGCTTTTCTTCGTAAATCGCACGAACCACCATACGACCAATACGACCATAACCATTAATCGCCACTTTAATTGTCATCATTAACTCCCTTGATCTCTGTTAATTTAAATTCTTTAAATGCACTGGCGCACAGTTGTAGCAACAGCCTCAGCAGTTAAACCAAAGTGTTTGTACAACACACCTGCTGGCGCTGATTCACCAAATGTATCCACCCCGTGAACTGCTGAACAAGCATACTTCCACCAGTAATCAGTCACGCCCGCCTCAATGGCAATACGTGGCAAACCTGCTGGTAATACAGAATCTTTATACGCTTTTGTTTGCTTATCAAATACTGTCGTTGATGGCATTGAAACAATACGTACAGCAATACCTTCTTTTTTCAACAACTCGGCAGCATCTAATGCAATCGCAATTTCAGAACCAGTCGCCATTAATACAGCTTGAGCTTGCTTATCATCGCGTAAAACATAACCGCCTTTGTTAATTGCGGCCACTTGCTTAGCATCACGCTTCACAAATGGGCAATTTTGACGACTAAAAATCAAACTGCTTGGACCATTGGAGCGCTTCACCGCACTCGCCCAAGCCACAGCAGTTTCAGTCGTGTCGCAAGGACGCCAAACATCCATGTTCGGAATCAAACGTAAGCTTGCAACATGCTCTACAGATTGATGCGTTGGACCATCTTCGCCCAAACCAATCGAGTCATGCGTGAAAACAAAAATACTGCGGATTCTCATGAGAGCAGCCATACGCAAAGCATTGCGGCTGTAATCAGAGAAAGTTAAGAAAGTTGCGCCAAACGGAATGTAACCACCATGTAAAGCAATACCGTTCATGATGGCACTCATACCAAACTCACGCACGCCATAATTGATGTGATTACCCCATTGATCACCGCGAACCGCTTGGGACTTACTCCAATTAGTTAAGTTCGAACCTGTTAAATCGGCTGAACCACCCATGAATTCTGGCAAAGCTGGGGCTAAAGCTTCAATCGCATTTTGACTAGCTTTACGTGTTGCAATCGTTTCTGCTTTTTCTGCACAACTAGCTAGATAGGCTTCAACAGTTTTATCAAAATCACCTGATAGCGTGCCGCTCATACGGCGCTCTAATTCAGCAGCTTCTTGCTTATATTTTGCGCGGTACGCAGCAAATTGTTTATCCCATTTAGCTTCTAGTTTTGCACCCTTAGCTGTAGCATCCCACGCTGCATATACATCAGCAGGGATTTCAAACGGCGGATGATTCCAACCAATCGCAGCGCGGGTTGCTGCAATCTCAGCAGCACCTAATGGCGAACCATGAACCTTATCTGTACCAGCGAAATTAGGAGAACCTTGTCCAATCGCTGTTTTGCAACAGATAAAAGTTGGTTGATCACTTTTCTTCGCTTGTGCAATCGCTCCTGCAACTGCATCAGCATCATGGCCATTCACGTTTCTAATGACATTCCAACCATAAGCCTCAAAACGCTTAGGCGTATCTTCAGCAAACCAGTTCACTACTTTGCCGTCAATAGAAATACCGTTGTCATCCCACAAGGCAATTAATTTATTTAACTTGAGTGTGCCTGCCAATGAACAAGCTTCGTGGCTCACACCTTCCATCAAACAGCCATCACCCATGAATACATAGGTGTAGTGATCAACAACATCTAAACCTGGCTTATTAAATTCTTGAGCTAACAATTTTTCTGCCAAAGCCATACCAACTGCATTGGTAATACCTTGACCTAATGGACCTGTTGTTGTTTCCACACCTGGGGTAATCGCATATTCAGGATGACCTGGTGTCTTGCTATGCAATTGACGGAAATTTTTTAGGTCTTGCATGGATAGGTCATAGCCTGTGAGATGCAATAAGGCATACAACAACATAGAGCCATGACCATTTGATAAAACGAAACGATCGCGATTCATCCATTTTGGATTTTTAGGATTGTGTTGAAGATGTTCACTCCACAAACCTACCGCAATCTCAGCCATACCCATTGGCATACCTGGGTGACCTGAATTAGCCTGTTGAACGGCATCCATTGCCAAGGCACGAATGGCATTTGCCATGTTTTGTTGCTTAGAAGACATGTTTTTCCTTGCGGCACATTATTGAATTCGAGC
>Ga0213919_1000155_pt1 | contig 36794 bp, 43 predicted proteins | sample McNCre317MG_FD_161056 | JGI IMG/M metagenome (GOLD analysis project Ga0213919, IMG submission 161056) | Freshwater microbial communities from McNutts Creek, Athens, Georgia, United States - 3-17 MG | ecosystem: Environmental > Aquatic > Freshwater > Creek | place: USA: Georgia | collected...
TTTCATGTTACCTTCCTCGGTGATGTTGGATAGCTTGATTCAAATAAAGTAAATGTTACTTAAAACATCTAGACAGGCCCTTCGAAAGAGGGCCTGTCTAGTATGTATTAGAATGTTATATCGTCAAAATCAAGGGCTTGTTTTACTTGTGGTTTAGACTCAAAAGGTTTTTTACTGCTGTATCCACTAGATGCATTTTTATCGTAAGGTGGTTTATAAGCATTTACGTTTTGTGTATAAATAGCACGTAACGCACGAATGGTTGCTGCTGCATGGATGCAAGAAGCCTCAGCTTCTGAAATCTGCGATCCGTCTGATTTATAGACTTTGTGGTACTCTGACATTCTGAACGTAAATTTCAAACGAGGTCGTGTCTCACTTTCAGTTGATATCACAGACAGCCAGGCAAAACCCTGGTCATCCTTACCAAAAAAGAGCTTAGAAATTGTGATCTTTTCTGGGTTAGCTTGGCGCTCAGCAGGATTTTCTACTCTTGGTGAAGTAAGCATGTCAATAGACATCTTCTTATTATTCTCACCTTTAATGATGTCTTCGAATAAATCCAAAAACATAAAGAAAGTTTCTGGATTCATAGGGGCGGTGATGGCACCTCGTCCATCTTTATCACCCGGATCATTAGTCCAAATAGTAATGCGGGGGTTGGCGTCTCGTATAGCCCAAACCAACCTACTCCTTCGAGTAGCGTTGTTTGGGTTTGGTGTAAACATCATGAACTTTGACAGTTCATTAATTTTTGGTGGTTCTGTTACGTTAGACATTGTGTTCCTTGAGGTTGGAGTTTGATCATACATTATAAGGGAAAATTAAATTTACAACTGACTGATTGTTTTCACCAAATCACGATCTTGTATGTCTATAGATAAATCCATATCAATCTTGGCTTTAGTGGTCATAGAAGTCCAAGATCTTTTTACAGATATATCGTAAACAATCTGTCTTATTTTTGTAAGACTAGGCTGTATCAAGATTTTATCACCAAAGATCAGTAAAAGCTTTTTGATAAAAGGAAGATGTGTCATATCCCTATCGCCAAAAGGATAGTATTTACTATTCCATTCATATCTGGGTTTTAATTTACCAGTATGACTTTCCAGTAAATCTAAACGACTCATTTTTTCATGAGAGAGCAGATCCCAAGGCACATGCGACATAATCAAAGCCCTCGTTTGCTGAGGGGCTTTGATATAGTCTTTAAATACTTCAATACCATTTTGATTGTTGAATTTATGCATTGTTTTAATCAAGACAGTTTTTTCATGCTTTTGTATATCAGTCCGGTCCATTCTTAGCTGAACCATATCGGTATTAGTTTTAGTGACTACACCGTCATAATTCATAATGTAGAAAATAGGAGTCGCGACACCACCGCCTTCTATTTTAAACAGGCTTTGAATAATATCAATTTCTTGATTTATCACTTCAAAGAAGTCATCGGCATTTGCTTGAAGTTTAACATCCTTAGAAACAGAACCAAGAATATTTCTGTGAAGGGTAGAGATATTAATAAAACAGATGTTGTAATTACTTAAATTCACTTGGTTCGGTATCTCACGATCTGGGTCATAGGGCGGTAATCTTCCTGTGAATACAGATTCTAAAGCCAGAGATGTACCTATGCTTAAAGGAAAGGCACTGATTTCTCTGTTGTATAAAGGATTCATATTTACCTCATGTTGGTGAGTGTGTTGGTCATGATCGAATTAAATATGGTCTGTTGAGCGGTGTTGAAGCTATGTTTTTTTTGGATCTCATCAAACAACAAAGTTGTTATGTTAGATCTTTCTATTTGCACAGAGCTGTATTCCATTCCTAATAAGTCATTGATATACTCACTATGGACAGCCTCTTCTTCATCCTCTAAGCTTTTTTTACTTAGGTGAAAGAGAGGGTATCTGAGTTTCAACTCCTCAAAGGCTTGGTAAACACCGTGATCTTTACGGGCCTTAATTCTAATATATGAGTTTATAGGAATCTTTAAGAGCTGTTTGTCTATGGATTCTAAACATCTATCCACATCAGCTAACTTAAGAGTGATTGTTTTGAAGATCTTGGCTTTTTTATTCTCTAGAAAGAAGAACTTATTACCATCATCAGGATCCAATATCATCAACATAGCGCCCTTGGGTTCTTCTTCCCCGTGGGTAAGCCTATCAAAAGAACCTTGAGCTAAGATTCTTTCGTATGTCGAGTGGGTGTGGATATGTCCTATATTGATAAAGTACTTGACTAACTCAAGATAAGATAACTCATCATGCTTGCTGGTGGTCTTACCCACACCAGGTAACTGATAGTTAAATAAACCATGCATGATAGCTATATCCACAGTCTTTAACTGCATCTCAGCCATCAGAGTCTTTACTTGCTCTAGGGTTTCTTGTGTTGTCCCAGCCCATTCATCAGGTACATAAAGAACGTATATGTCATGTTTCTCCATGTGCTCTATAGAAAGAGTGTCTATGTATTTGAAATCACCAGGTGTCTGTGATATCTTCCAAACAGTTTCTGCTTGAGACGACTGATTCCAATCATGACTGGGCGTACCTTTCAGGATCCTCAGTGAGATGCTCTCTCTAGAACAAAATCTAGATAGTCTATCCAACCATAGTTTGATAAGGTGTGTGTTCTCATCATCCATATCTAGTAATCTGTCAAACAAATCACCAGCTATAAAGATAATATCTAGTTTACAATGTTCGCTTTTAGGACTGTAGTCCTCAAAGAAAGTATCTAGATTTGCAATAATTTCTTCTGTTGGATTATTCTTACTACCCAGATGCACATCACTGAGAACTAAATACCTTAAACGTTCAGTCATAGATCAGATCGTCTTTATCATTATCAGCTTTAATTGAATTATTTACTTTTTTATCAGCTAGATCGTATCTATTTAAGATTTCGTTCCAATCTCGCTCAGCTTTAGTCAGTGGCGTTGCGGTATAACCTTCAGACTTTGCTGAAAGTGCCTTAGATAAGAAGTTATTAGCCACCTGCGGTAAGTTATTGTTATATAACTCATACTGCTTAAAGATTTCACGCATTGTTTTACCCTGTATCTGAGTAACCATGCCTGTGTCAAACAAAGGCGGTACTCTAAACAACACGTTATTATCTCTGTCAATAATATCCACAGAAGATACTGGATTACCAGCTACACTTACCCATTCTGCAAACACAGGTTTGTCTTGAGATGGTGTCTTTTGACCAGAAAAATAAGGCAAAAAATGATTTTTAAATATCTCCTCAGGTAGTCTAGCTACAGGAATGTCGCTAACCAAAGCTTTAAAACCAGATGAGATGTTTTCCAATAATTCTTTTTGAGTATTGTCGTCCATGATTAGCTTCCGTTATTTAAAGTTATGATTCTATTAATAGTCGTATTGGTGTATTCAATCATTTTACCTAAAGAATAGGTAGTTCCTGTTTTATCGGTAAAATTTAAAAAAAGATTTAAAGTTACGGAACTAGAACCCTCTACTGTGGCTGTGTCATCAATTTCGACAACCACGTTAGTGAAGTATTTTCCAAAATAATCCGACAGAGACGATTGCAGTTCTCTAATAGTGCTTGATATACTACCCTGGTTTACGTGAAGAATATGAGCAAAAGATGAGACAGACCCAATAAAAGTGTATGACTGACTATAGTCAGATGCAAAGAAATGTGAGAAAAGATAGTCTGCTGTTTTTAAACTGCTGTCTACCCAACCGTCAGTACTTAAAGTAGGTAAAGTTGCTGTTGTAGCCATGAAAAGCTCCGTTAGACAAAGATCATAACATAGCATCGCAGGGTGAAAAAAAGAAATACCCAGCCAAAGCCAGGTATTTCTTTATTCTTAAAGACCGAAAATATCGGTAGGGTCTCGCTCTTCAGCAAGAATCTGCTGAATCTTATTCCAGGTTAATAGGATAGAATGTCGTTCTTCAGTACTCAAATCCTGATGACCGTCTAACAGTTCATCACAATACTGACGAGCCACCCACTCATATTGACCATTCACCTCAGTATCTTGCACAACACTATCCATGACCCTGCGGTAGTAATAGTGTTGCTCATGATTCTGATTAGGGTCGATGTCGATATAAGTATCGCTGTAGCCGTTGACAAGTTGTCTATGGTACATGTCTCGAAGATCTGGTTGCGCCATGATGTAATTCTGCATCATGGGTGTCGCACTTCTCATACCTTCGATGTCGTCTATCTGTATAATAACGTTAGGCTGATACAGACCATTTGCATGTCTGATAGCAGCTTTAGCTATCCTGATAGTCGTGTTATCGTGAATTTTTGCATACAGTTCTTTGGCACCTTGCATAAATCTTTGACCAGTTTCAGTCAGTGCATTGCTGAACGACTGCATTTGGTTTTGGAAATACTGCAAAGTGTTTGGAGATTGATTTGGGAATGCAAGGTAATCAAAAGCCAAAGGTGAAGCCTCAATTACGTTGATTTGGTACATTAGTTCTCCAACCAAGATGAGATTGTTGCTATATTAGGCTTCGGGATACTTACGTTACCTGAAACCTGAAACGGCTTAGTCATCTGAAAAATGTTAAACTCTGGTGAAAGAGGATACCACATATCAGACATCTTTTTGTCAAGTGAGATAGAGACATTGAGAGCGTCCATAACTACCTCACTCTAGCTTTATCTAAGTTCGCTAAACTTATTGATCTTGCTTAAGGATCCTGATACTTTCATATCAGATTAGACTATATCTTCATCTTTCGATGCTCTTCGTTTCCACTCGCTTGAGTGTACTCCCATGTGGGATAGTCGTTGGCCACACTCCATGTAAGTATATATGTCTATACTTAGTTAGGAACTTCGGTGCGGATTGCCCAATCCTTGTTTCTTTTACCATACCCAGATAGTTACTCTGGCCGCTGTGTATATTTCTACCACAGTTTGGTGCACAAGGCTCTAAGGGGTTTCCCGCAATTAGAAGAGTTTAAACGATGGCAATGCTCTACCATCAAACCCATTGTCCAGTAAAGTCGCTCAGCTTCACAGCTTACCCTCTTTACCCGGTGTGCTCAGACACCCGCCTTTGGCTTTCCCAAAGGGGCAGACTATATCTTCATCCTTCCTTTCGGTTAGGATGTTTCCTATTTCTTCCCTGCTTAGGGCTTTACTCCGTGCTACCGGATAGTCGTTGAACGTTCACCTATACGGTGCTTCGCTGCTGGTTACCCAATCTTCACTATTTTCAAACTATCACGCTCATCGTTTCCGATCACGTTGTAGTTAATGAAGCTCTAAGGATGTTCCAGCAATTAAAGAAAATACAATTGAGCATTACTACCCAACCGGACCTTATTTTGATCAGCATTTGGCTTATTGTCCAGTAAAGTCGCTCAGCTTCACAGCTTACCCTCTTTACCCGGTGCGCTTACACACCCACCTGTACTTTCATACAGGAACAGATCATATCTTCATCCTTATTACAGGATGCTCTCCGCTTCTTCCCTGCTTAGGGCTTTACTCGGTCGCAACTCCGATGATCGTTGAACTTTACACATGGTTGACTATAGAGTCAACTTTAGCGTCTTAGCTGCTGATTATCCAATTCTTATATTTTTCAAACTATCACGCTCATCGTTTCCGATCACGTTGTAGTATATAAGACTCTAAAGGACTTCCCAGCAATTCAAAGAGATAACTTAATCAATTACTCAATTAAGTACCTTTGCTCTTAATAAAGAACTTAAGCGCGAACAGTCAGAATGTGCATTCCAATAGTGAGGTCATTTGGGTTCTTTTTGAACTTAGTGATCTTCACTCGTTGAGCCGACCCCTGCAAAAGACTTGGCGTGTGTTCAGTAAGTTCGTTAAGCTTACCCGCACCATTACGTGCAGCTCTGTATCTCTACAGATGTCCAGACTATATCTTCACCCTCTGTACACAGTAGGGTGCTTCCTATTTCGAACTCCACTCGGAGCCCTACGCCTTATGGCTAGTCGTTGAACGTTCACCTATACGGTGCTTCGCTGCTGATTGTCTCTACTCACTGATTTTCAAACCTTGGCTTTGACTTTCGCCTCGCAGTGGTTCAGTGATCTAACGAGAGGTCCCAGCAATTAAAGAAGTTTTGTCGACGATATTTCTATCGAAGGAAACCATTTTTTAATTTCGTTGAAGGCAGATGTATAACCCTTTGTCGGGTGACTCATCTATGAACTCAGCCATAAACCTTTCCAGTAACGGATGATGTCGATAAGTATGTTTGTACAAAAACCCTATTGACTCATTATGACCCATTCCGTATTTCATAAGCTTATTCAGCATGTGTATACGAAAAGCAGTGATGGCCATGCACCAAGGTGCTTCTATTTCATCATACTGCTTTCCTGCTGTTATTGAGGTAATAACAGCACGGAATGAGAAATTGGTCCTTCCACCAAACATGTGCTTTCTGAAATGGCCGTGCTTATGCGCCATCAGAAGCAAGGTATCATTGTAAAAATCTGAAAGCATGGCCAGTGCTTTAACAGTTCTGTTTTGTTTGGTTTTCGGACTTTGATCGTAGAAGTCTCTATCTATAGACACCATGGTGTTAGCTGCGTCTACTGCTTTTAACACAGACGGATCAGCATAAGTACCAAGTGGTTGTGTGTCAAAGATGAGAATCGTTTTGTTAGGTAAAGGTAGATACTCACTAAAGATCATGTGTCTGTGATCCTTTATGAGCATTTGTAAATAGTCAGGCTTAGCTTCTGCTTTAGCTTCGAACTTCTGGACCTTAGGTGCGAAATCAGGTATGGAAAATAAAACATCCAGAATTCTGTCAAAATTCTGAACGAAATTATTGTACCCTCTTTCTATTCCACACTGTTGTATACGAAGGAGTACTTTGTCTGGTACTTTAGCTGTAGTTGTATAGTTAGTATTACATAACCATTCAATCACAGAGAAGCCAGACTTAGTAAATCTTTTTGTCAGCATTATAAAAATGACCGGACTTATCAGTTTTTCTACACCTATCGGTTGTTTCAGCCAAATAACTGGTTCGATGTCAGATACAACAGAAGCTTTAACCTCGGTATGGCAAACAGGACAAATGGTACTTTTGGAATATTCACCCTTTGTATGACCGCATTGACATGATGGTATAAGACTAATCTGATCACTATTCAGATGTGTGGTTAACTGTTCCTTTACCTTTTCTCTGTCCTCTAAAGTGGCACAAGCCATGTGGTTTATTAACACCGGAGTATGTTTTAATGTGTAAAACATCTCATCAAAGTTTATGAGACTTTGTATGATAGGCATAAGCTTCCTTTATGATGGTTATTGGCACTGTTTATATAAGATTACATAGATTATGTATGATTAGTTAATTTATTAAACGGGTGAAAAAAAGATACACCAGCATATGCTGGTGTATCTTTTAATCTAGCTTATTGGTAAACTCACACCAATAGCTTAGTAGCGATATCCGCCCAAATGCATGTAGTTCTGCATGTGTTGAGGAGCCATACCAAAGCCCATGAAGGAGCCAGCAGGAGCCATCAAACCAGCATTTGCAAAACCAGCTGCTCCGCGTTGGGTGTTGAAATCAGCACCGGACATAGGGCTGTTGATGCGTACGTTCAGGTTACAAGCTTGAATACCCTTACGAAGAGCGTCAAGGAAAGTAGCGCTGAAGGTCACACGAACTGCATAGCCGGTAAACACTGCTGATTCATTTGCCATCGAAGAGATCATACGCTTGCGGTCGGACAGACGCTCAGCAAGAGAGATGCTCTGGTTAAAGAACGTTTCAGTGAATTGACGCAATGCTTGCACATTGTTAGCACCAAGAATGTTCGCAGCTGCCAAATAGTCAAAGTCACGAATGTCCCGCTGGGCGCCATTGCGGTCGGTATAGGTACCCAAGTGGATACGGTTACCGACATCCAAGAACATAGCTGCACCACGAGGGAACAGCCGACCAAAGTTTCCATTGGTCAATTCTTGAGCAGCACTGTACAGAATATCGTAAGCATTACCACCGTTCACAGCTGCTGCTGAGTAAAGGCCTGTGTACCATGCCTGGGGTCCTGCCTCTGGACAGTCGATAGCCACCATCATACCAGGCCGAACCAGAGAATTCAAGAACATACCCATGTTCTCAGTGGTGAAAGACTGAGACTTAGTATCCAATTGAACACCGATGCCGTTGCTGTTATTCTCAGCATTACCTTCAATGTTTAGCGCGCCTACGTCACGAAGATCGAGATCTTTTGTCAAGGTGGGGCGGAAAACTTGATAGTAGTTGTTATGCAGAGCCAAGGCATCCATCTGAGCAACTGCCAGAAGCATCGAACCAGGTGTGTAAGCATGATTAGATGTCATCGTAGTAATGACGGCGCGTGACGCAAACTTCTGAGTCTGACGTTGTTGAGCAGGCATGTACGGGTTGATCATAGGTTCCGTAGGAGCCCAGAGCATTTCCACAAATCCACCAACATCGGCAATTCGAGTTTCACGACCACCAGAGTTCAAACTGTTGTTGTTCTGAGTCTTGGCGTTCTGAGCAGCAAAGCTCAATTGAAAATCGGAGCGCATCAGGTTACCAACATCATCGGAAACAGGGGTGTTTCCAAAAGTCATGTTGACCACAAGCTGTTGACCATTAGGGATCTGGCTGATGTTCAGATCCTGGAAAGTGGAAGAGTTAGTTTCCAATTCAGTGCCGTTTGCCAAGCCTGCATTCAGAGCTAGTTTGTACACTTGGGCTTTATCTTTCATATTGAAAGAAGCTGGAACCACCGTTGCGTCAGTGTAGTGCGTTTCATGATTAGGGAAAGCACGTTGCACAGCAGCTTTGGCTTTAGTAGCCAGAACATCATCAACAGCATCACTAGTTACACGATGCAGTTCAATTTGCTTCTGACCATGGAACTGGATAACTGGATTCGGGCGCTCGCCAGTAGCTTCCAAGACCAGAATGTGATATGCAACTTTGTTCGGTACGTTGCTCAAACGCATTGCAACAATCAGGCATGAGAATGCCAGCGCGGATTCATTCTGATTGTCCAGATCGATAATGGAGATCTTTGCATCAGTTTGAGCATTTTTATAGATCTCGATCAGAGCAGCTTTCAACTCATTGTAGCTTTCGCTACCGATGCTGCGACCAATAGGGGCTGCAAAGATATTGCCAGCCTGACCAAAATTCCAGCTAGAACGCTGAACTGGTGCTTGAGTAGCAGTGGCTGCTTGACCAGGAGTGCCTGCTTGAGTGTATGCGGTGGTGTTGTCGTCGCCGGTTTTCAATGCCATGATTTTTCCTTGATAGTTGGAAGAAAGTTGTTAAATGATTGTGCACAATCAGCTAAGTAAGACGCTATGTTAGTAATCTAACCAAGTGCCTCACATAAAGTATATGAGGTCTGGTTTTTTTAGAAACAGGGATATTGCGGCTTATTAGTTACCCAGAGTGTTACCTCTGAGTTGATGGATTTTTAGTTCCATACTATAGGTATAGTGACAGTAAAAAATGTACTAAGCTTACAGGCTATCCTATAGTCTAGATATTCAAAGCCAGAAATATGTACGAGCTTTTCACAAAACGCTTTCAAGAAAATAACGACATCATTCAACCTGGTCAAATAGACCTCATTAAGAGAAACTATCAAAAACAGATCAGTAAAATTGAAAACTACTACAGAGCATCTGGTTTTAGTGTAAGAAGTAAACATCTGTTCTGTAGGATCATCACCACAGCTTTGTCTGGCATGTCTTTAGATATATACAGATTCAATCAGCTGAATGATCTAAGGGCCAATAACTACGCTAGGTATTTTGAACTGACCTCAGAAGTAAGCTTTGGTAAATTCAGAAAAGACTTTCTATATAGAGGGTTGACTGGTTTACTATCTATATCCGAATATTTCGACGTAGCTGAGGCTTATAGAGACTGGGAAAACTTAAGACCTGTGGAAGTACTTACGCACAATGTAAGTAATACAAGGTTTCTTATACCTGACAATCCAAACTACAATAGTGAAGAAGGTATCAACTATGTCAAGATAGACATACCTAAGTTATTGTTGATGTATAGAGCTTTCTATGAGAAACAGGTAAGTGCCAGAGGAGATGCTGACGGTGGTATGGCTCCCGTGGCTCAGTTTGTCATGCGGTATGTGTTACCTAACATGATGAGATCTCATTTAGAGCTGGTTTTATTTAACAGATTTAACAATTTGTTAACTGGTGAGCCTATGGGTGAGACTTATAAGAACCACCCTTTTCCTGTTCTGGATCAAGATAAGTCTTTAGATAATGTTCTCTATGAGCTGGTCAAACATGTTCAAAGAAAACCTATGCACTATTATAGTGTATTGAAGTTGATACCTTCTGTCTACTCAGAAGACTTTCAACAGTTTGGCCTGATGCCTGATTTAGCACCTACCAAACAAGTCTGGTGGTATCTGCTCATGTCTAAGAGAAGAGTTATGGAAATGTTAATGACTCAGAACCCTGAGAGGGGTGAGAGGTTAAACAATTTCTATATACAGGATCTTAAAGTAGATCTGCAAAGATTGAACAGAGACAACAGTTTGAACTTCATGAAACAAGATGATTTGTTCATGGATGATATACTGTTTGCTAATGAACATTCTAAATAAGGAACCTTATGTCTATACTGACTAAAGCTTTAGATGAAATAAAGTACAGGATACCTATACAGGTACTGATGGAAGCTTTTAAACCTAATCATACCACATGGAGACCCACAGCTCCTGTGAGTATGGACTCTGAAATATTAAATAAAGTCATTAAGCCTAGAGTGGTGGTAGATACCAACATCGTAGGCGGACAGACTGCTTTGATATCTTTAGATGGTTTAACTCCTGAGTATATAGATAGGTATAGCATGCTGTACCATATACCACCAGAGAGATTGAACAACAGAGCTATTATGTCTGTGTTATCTGTAGGCTTAGCTCCTTATGGAGTAGGTAACAACGGGTTTCCTTCTGTAGCCAGTAACTGTTCCAGTGATTTGGTAGGCGTTGGGGCTAGAGTGGGTAACTCTTTCTCATCTGTACCCATGATGTCAAATGCCACTGCTGAACTGGTAGAAAGATCTACCGTAGTGGTCAGAGACAGCGCGCATCCTAATTACTATTATGTATTAAGATGTGTGGTGGCTAATGAAGCCAACATGGAAAATATAAACCCCAGATCTTGGCACGTTTTTGCTAAGCTTTGTGAATTGGCTGTAAAGTCTTATATCTACAACACCATGTTGATAAAGATGGATCAGGCTTTTCTGTCTGGCGGTCAAGAGTTAGGCTCTTTTAAGAATTACGTAGAGGGTCTGTCTGATAGTGAAGAGATGTATCAGACTCAGTTACGTGAGGTATGGCAAGCAGTTAACTTTATGAATTCTGCTTCTGATTACAGCAGGTTTATTAGATTACAGGTAAGTCCTGGGATTTAAAATAGAATAAGACACTACCCAGCTCTAAGCTGGGTAGTGTCTTAAATCTCAATACCCTTGAGCAGTCAAGGTCATGTCATATTTACCATAGAAACCTAAGCTTCCAAGTATCAGTCTATAGGCACTTGTCAAATCCAAAACGATGCGTTCAGCATCTAGTACCATCAAAGCTTCTTTAGGTATACCTCTAGCCAACACATAGTCCATCGGTATATAAAGAGTAGGAAGATCCACTTTGTTTCGTTCAGTCATCCACTTCATCAGGTTGGATTTAAACTCTACGTTATCGATCTTATCCAGCCAAGCTTTATAACCTGTCACGTTAGCTACTGTGGTGGGTATCTTCAGCACGCTGTATGGTGGTGGTGGTACTTCTCCATAGGTAGGTTCAAAGACAGATCTCCAGAACTTATACCACTTATAGTTAGACTTGTCTTCATCTTCACTATAACTTTCCTTGACTTTGATCTTACTTCTCTTATAATAGATAGGTTCGCCAGAGTTTAGAGATTTGATAATTTGTTTCTCAAAATCAGCTACATGTTTGATAAGTTCAGTCATCTTGATCTTTTTACCTGCGTAGACATCAAGAAGGACTTTCTCCATCAATTCAGTAGCATCTTTGATAACTTCTACAGGAGAAGCTGAGTTCTTAAGGTGTACACCTTTGATTTCAAAGTCTGGTTTCTTATATACGTTACCTTCTTGAATGGTCTTAAAGGTAAAGTAGTGTTTAGACACAGGTGTCTGTGCAAACACAGGAAACACAAACTCTGGTTTCATAGCTATCTGAAAAAGTTTCTTCTCAGACACACCCATATTGGCAGAGAACACAGCCAAAGTATGCGCTACGCATTGAGTAGCTAGGAAAACTACCGCACCAGCTACCGCAAAAGCCTCATCATGGAAACACAAACCATTAAAGTACCAAGTCACATAGTCATCCACACTGAACATAGTAGAGTCTGTGTCGCTTAATACCACAGCCCTTCTAACCATGTTAGGTATGAATGCTGTACTTACAGGTACGTTGTCTGTCAAGAACAGATTTTGAATAAAGTCAAGATACTCACGTACGACTCTATCTATATTCTCACAGGTAGCTGCAAGTGTGTTTACAGACTCCGGTGAAAGTTCATTATATTTTTTACCAAAGCCTTTCAGTTCTGATTGACAGATCTGATGCGCATAGTTGACAAAGCTTTCGTCAAAGCTATGTATGGTTTTGATAGGATCTTCAAAGGTTTTGTCTTTGATCTTTCTAGAAATCTTTTCTAAAAACTTCCACACAAACTGGGGGTTATGTTTCCTGATATGGTAGAGATCACTAATGTAAACAACAGCTGCTCTTTCATATCCCTCTAAAGTCTTGACAAACTGTTCTATAGAAGCTTTACCTCTACCATCTAACCAGTAAAGATTAGACGAATAAGTGATGCAGTCCATGGTCTCTTCTACTGAAGGTATATGAAGCTGGTACTTATTCAGAGTTTGTTTGAAAGACTCTGTCACACTCATGGACAAAGTAATTACGTTGTTAAGAGTGGTCTGTATGTCTTTATAGTGACGACTGCCAGCCACGATCTTTTCATTTAACGCATTACCCAGTGAACTCTCTGTCCTTACAGTACTGGTTAAGGTACTATGGGCCGTTGGATTATAAAAAGGAGAACCTTTAGAACCAAAAGCCCCTGACATAGAGTTGTTATATGTCTTCTTGTTATTCTGCTCGTTCTCCTTAATAGAGAACAAAATCATATCACCGTTGGTTTTAGCAGCAAAAGCCTCTTTCTTGGCTTTAGAACGAGCCACCACGTTGTCGTCTACAAAGTCTACAAGCAAAGATGGTTGTTCTTTGGCAGATAAATACGTTGTGAACGTAGGAGCTATGATGCGCTCTGTCTTTGTGATGAAGTTGATATACTGATACAGGCCTGTCTTAGTCACATATCTATCACCATTATCACCACGCTCATAGTGAGTAACGGTAGGGTTCTTGACACCGGGTATAGAACCATCAAACAGTTTAACTTTCAGCTGTTCTTTGTAATACTCAACAGGCTTACCTTTCTGTTTATGAAGGAAGTAAGCTGTTTGATCTATGTAGTGTTTGATAGGGTCCAGGTCTCTCTTGTAGTCAGAAGCTGGACGAAGAAACGGATTGTTAGCCATGTTACATTCCTTTAACTATATTATCCATCAGCTGAATAAAAAAGAACAATCATATCACACAGCCATATTAGGCTGTGTGATATGTGTTTGTTTATGTTTAAGCCATCAAAAGCTTCTTGACCATAGGCATGTGTTTAAATATATCTTTAACCACAGATGGCCAATTGAGCTTATAGGATTTGATCCTCGCCCAATTCGTCATGCAATTTACGTTCACAAGCTTAGTAATTTGAAAACTCACTGAAGGTTCAGTGAGTTCTTTATCACTAAAGAGGTCACATAAGAACTGTATCTTATCTATATCTTTGTTATAAAGATACATATGTCTTGCATCCCACAGAACCATAGCTACTACTAGATCAGAGGACTTAGGCTTAGTTTTCTTATGTACCAGACTGAGAAGGTTTTCAATGAACATTTCGTTATCAAGTAATTGAGCTGGATGGCTCACATGTTCACAAGCTGTGTGTTTCTTGATAACTTCCTTAGCTTTAGACTTACCCACACTTTTAAAAAGTGCAGCAACCACAGCTAATCGCTTTTCTTTTAAAGAAAGATTATTATAGCAACAACCCTCAAATACATTCAATGCATAGATTCTGTCTCTGATGTACTGTGGGTGATAGCAATCTGTCCAGAGGCAATATATGTCTGCATGTGCTCTACCAAACAGCTCCAAATCCAGTTCTGTAAGAAGACGCTCTATAAGGTTATGATCTTCAGCAGTTCTATACTGCTCCATCAAAACATCATAGTTAAATGTCTCTTTCTTTTTCGGTTCTTGTCTTGTCATGTTTCTTAGTTTTATACGAGTCATTGTTGCACCATTTTATCACCCTGAATATGTTTTTTATTCCGGAGAAGAAAGAAAATTAACAGCTGTGATAAGACCTTTCGATTTAAACAGCTCTAAAAACGCCACAGCTTTTCTTTTAGAATAAAAAGAAAGAGACACCATGTTTTCACTTATCTCGGCCGCAGGGTTCCAGTTTAAAGTCTTAAACTCAGGGTGGTCAATCATTTCTTTTTTAGAAGCGTAGACTTTATAAACCTTCACAGGCTCTGGAACATCTGGCATATTCATTAAATCGTTAAGAGTCATTTTATTCTTTAGGTTTAAATAAAGCCGGTATTCGTTCTTTTATACGTATGCCTAATTTATCCATGGCTATAGCCATCTCAACCAACTCTTTCTCTCGCCTAGCTGCTTTTAACTCAAGCTCAGCTATTCTATCATTTTGAGTTTTTATACTCTCGATTATGGTCAATATCTGAGAACTTTGTATGTTTGACATTATAGAGCCTTGGGTTGCTTGTTACCAACTGATTTCCAGAAAAGCCTGAGAATGTCGACAAAAAAAAACAGAGAAGCCGAAGCCTCTCTGTTTTTTCACAACTTTGTTGCCGACTGAACTATCAGAACGTTTAATTGAAAACCGTCGGCTAGTTATTCAATTTGAGATTAATTCAATCGACTTACAACGCACAATCTTTTAAGGCCTTGGTCGGATGTGACTTATCAAGGTATGTTCCAAGTGGGGATTGTCGTGTTGGCTTCATAAACTAAAACTCGTTCAGTGTTCCACAGTATTAGGCAACTGTGGAGTTATGAGAAAGTTGAAGGGGTCCATGAGTTTTATCATAGCTACTTGGAAATCCAGAAGTTCGTCGATCATACGGCATTGAAAGCTTGTGGCTTCCTTAGGTGTTCTCATACCGCCGTTAATCACATCGTTAGCCATGTTAATAGTGTCTGTGATATATTTAGAAAAATCGACAGGTTCTAAATTATTGGCTATCTGATAAATCTGAAGGTTCTTCAACGTAGACCGAATGAAGATCTCTATGTATCTCTTATTCAGTTTGATGAGACTATCGTGGTGTCTGGCTTTGGACATGTCTGTGATAGGGATTAGTTAATGTTGCTACCACTCTATGTCAGAAACCTTTAGTTGGGTAAAGATTCCTAAGAATTGAATCGGCAAAAGCAGAGCCTTTTGTGCTGGTCCCAGTCATCGCCCCCGATTGTGAGTCAAAATTGTTAGACAGAGAATAATCCACAATCATGCCAGCACCTACGATGGCAGATTTCATAGTCTCATACTGAGTGCGTTTAGCCAACAAAGTCGACAACGCATTGAAATTAATTACGGTAGCTTGTTCGATCTGGGGTATAGCCTCTGTCTCAAACCAATCATCAAGATCTTTATTCAAACGTGATTCTTTGTCTTTCACAGCTGCTCGAATACGCGTAACTAACATCTCACCTAACTCATTCCAGACAATGTGTCGGAATGGGGACATAGGTGTCACCATGTGTAATGTAGTTACGGTTACTTTACCACCAGGGGATTTATCCCATCCATCACCGGTAAAGTGATAACCAGCTTCCATCGCTTCTTTTCGAGTGACAACCATGGGTTTAGGTGTAAAGACACGATCCTGAAGCTCAAAGAAAGATTTGATCTCATCATCAATCATCCGCTGCATGGATTCCTCAGGGATCAATCCAAGAAAAGTTTCTTGGACTTTCTTTTTCAACACAGCGTAGATATCAGGAGCAGTTGTGGATAAAGAAGCTTCGTTCAAAGACGACAAAGGTGTTACTTGATTCATGATACATTCCTTAGTGGGGTTTTAACTTACCAGACTCATAAAGATCTCTTTGGTCGAGAGGTTTATGTACATAGACGTTATCGTGTTCGTCTTTTACTGGCACGCACCAGCAATCACCAGAGGCTTTGTGTTCTCTGAGATCACCGATGGGTACCACATGTAGTGATTTTTCATCACTGGAGTTCTTCGTCATGATTGGCGTTTACATTATCCAAAGTGTTGCTATCATCTTTGGGTATTACGTCAGACAAGAAGTTCTCGTAGCTTAGAGGTTTGTTGGTAAAAGCCATAGGTGGTAGTTTACCCCAGTGACGTTCGTACCACACTCTATGTAAATGTGAAATAAAGATTTTCACAGTCCATCTGCGTGCTCTAGCATCTATGTGTGATGCAGTGAGCATGCCTTGTTCTAGCACTTCCCTTACTTGAGGGTTACTAGATCGACTGTGATCTAAATATTTCTTAGCTGTTTCAGCGTAAACCTTGTTTTCGTTATTCTCTGTTTCTTGCTGCTTTCTGCTTAGATAGAGCTTACCATACAGACAGTTTGGATTATCGCTAAAAGTTTTAAAGCTATATCCAATCAACCAAGTAATCCTTTTGAGATGTTGGTTGTATTTCTGTTGGTCTACTGTTCTATCAAAAGCACTAGAGCGATTGGGGTCTAACCCACAATAAGACCAAATATGGCCTACCGTATTGGCTTTGGTAATATCGATCGTAGACAAAAGACCTGCTGCCAAGATAGGGCTAACTCCATAGACCTTAGAGAACCACCCACCCATTTCATGTTCGTCAACATAACGAGTAAGTAGTTTCTTATAATCTTTCTCACGCTTCTCAAGGCTTTTAAGTTCTTCTTGAAGCAGTGCCAGGTTGGTATGCCCATCGTGATCAGCTGTGCTGAGGCGATTTTGGATCTTTTGTTTGTTGTTCTGATGATCGTAATAAAGGTTCACCAGAAGACGCGCATCTGCATCATGAATGATAGCAGATGGTTGGAAGAGTTTAGAAAACATTACTCTTCTCCTTATTTAAAGTGTTTGGATCTGAAACCTCATAAGTTAGATCGGGTTGATGATACTGTTTGGTTATGAAGATATAGGTGTCGTGTTTTTATATCCCTGAAGAGGTAAGAGAATCTCATCAGGGAAATTTCCTTTCAGTTTATTTGTTACAGTAATAATTTTAACCGTAGCAAATTCTCCCTTTGGGGGTAATCAACACACCTGAGAGCCATCCAGAAGAATCTTTTTCGCCTGCGATGACTCGATAATCCCCATTAGAAATGGCTCTAAGTTGTCGATGCGCTTCATGGTCAGCTTGGCCATCAGAGGTTATCAGGTACGAAGAGAGTTCGTATGACATAGCATGAACAGGGCATTCTGGATCGACTTCCAGTAGTTCTATCGGATCGCCGTCTTTAACATATCCTTTATTCAGGAACTTGGTAGCAAACCAGACGTTCTCGTCCTCATCTTTATATGTAGGAACGTTCAATGTAATGAACCTGTCCAGTTTCTCTTTAAGCTCAGTAATTTTTTCAACTTTAGTCATGTTACATTCCTTTTAAGGTGACAAGATTGTCAGGTATAGTTTAAGCGGTTATATAAGTTTAAAAAGGTTAAAAAGATAATGGTGAAATAAATGTCCGGCTTTGTTAGCCGGACATTTATTAGTTTGGTTGTTAAATTACAGCATATGTTTTATGGGCGGTATTTAGAGCACCCTTATTCACCACAGTATCGTTAATCCAAATCTTTTTACCGCTGGTTAGTGTCCTTACATGACCTCTGCGAATATGTTCTCGTGGGGATGCGTGTGTGCTGTGACCAGTTGATGGGTTAGATTGCTCACTGGTATAATTTAAATCTATAGTTAGTACGTGGTAACTATCATAAGGTACAAAACCATTCCTTTTGATATTAGCCTTACCTCTAACGCTTGGTGTGGTTTTACCCACCTTTACATTAGAGCACGACATTGCTTTTATGAAAAACAAAAAGGTAGCAAGCTCATCATCATAGTCCGATACGTTACCTAGTAGATTTTCTGAAAAAACAAGATCTTTAGTTTCCTTAATAATTTTCACAACAGGTAAAACTATCCATGTTTCACCCAGTTTGTCGTTAATGTTGGCAAAAGCTGTGGTAATTTCAATATTATCACCTGTGTCCATTGCGTACACCAATCGCTTATGAGATATATCAGATCCTTCTTGTGTGTATTGAGGAACGCCGTTGATATAGAAATACGGATCACCTTCTTCCCTTGTGATTGGCGGTACGTAGTATTCAAGACAGATGCATTTGAACGGTAGAGCAATTACACCATCTAAGAAATTGAAATTACCCTTATCAAAGTTTTTGATTCTTCCACCGTCCGGTAAGTTAAACTTAATAGATTTGTGGTGTAATTTACAAACTTTTGTGTATCCGTCTATTAACAATGATAGTTTACTGCTTTGTGTGTGCGATGTTCCGGCAAGGAATTTCTTTGCGGAATCATAAAGTTCTCTGCTGTAATTTAAGTTGCTCATGATGTTACCTTTTGATTAAAATATAAAATAAAGAAAAGTCCCAGCCGAAGCCAGGACTTTTCTTTAAACTAGCAATACTTTCCCACTATGTTCTTAAACAGATTAGACACAACTCTATATCTATCCAAAAACACAGCAGGCAAGCAGCGCTACTCACTTCTATTTAACAGGAAAGGTCATAGCTGACCCAGAATTAAATTTTACACGTCCTGATCGCACAGCACTTACCATAGCACCTGGTCTACATTACTGCAACGGCATGAGATATATACCCCAATCTTTAAACCATACAGCCGTATGATGATCTAAACATTGTCTGGACGTTCACTTACCTAAAGATAAGTCAGAGCTATCTCACTACTTGCTATAGTTAGATGCAGGTCTACATCGGAACTATCAAACCTAACTCATTGAAATGAGGTTTATTCGACTAACGATAAGTTCGTACCGTGTGTAAGATCAGTGAAGAGAGTCTTTGTATTTTGTCGATGTATAAAGTCTTACGGTTTATTCACGCATAGACCTTACCTTATCGTGATAGATTATTGCTATCTACTAGGACTTTGTTCACTGTGTCATTCTCATGTCTGTTAAAATCAGTTTTCTGACTGTGGTTTCTAAGCCAGGGAAAACTGTCAAAACATTAGACATCAGGTTATTTCTTACCTTATTCCTAAGATTAAAGTCGTTATCTGCATTTGTGGGATCTGTCAGATACTTTAACCTATAGAAGTTAGCATACTCTATAATAGTCTTCTTAGAAGTAGTTAACAAAGGTCTTTGTACATTACCATTTTGATAAGCCATCACTCTACTTCTACCTTGACAACTGGTCATCAGGTACCATTCAGTAGCGTCAGACAGATGATGGCCTGTAAGTACAGGCTTATCCATGGATTGAAATATGGTGTTTCTTTTTCTAGACCAAAAGGATTCTAGAGATGTGGAGTTATCAAACTCAGACAACTTGAAGGTTTTATAAGCTAAACCAAGCTGATTAGCTGTCTCTTTACAGAAAGCCAGTTCAGTCTTACTAAAGTCTGTGTTATGATCCACAGTAAGTAAAGTGACATTAACTCTCTTCCTTAACAGGAGATGCAGAAGTACGACCGAATCTATACCACCTGAAAAAGCAAGGTAAACATCTTTTTGAATGGTCTTAAGTACATTGAGTTTCATGTGTTGAGAAAAAAAGAAAAGACACAACTGCTCAGAATCTATAAGACTCTAAGCAGTTGTGCTTTTTTGTTGGTAGGCAGGATGAGATTCGAACTCACTATCTTCGGCTTCACATTTGTGTTAGTTTCCTAACTCTGTGGACTATATCATCATCCTTAACTTAATATTAGGATGTCGGGCGCTTTACTCTGTTATTAAGAAGATTCTACTTCTCAGATAGTCTCTGCACTTTCCTAGGGTATACCCTAAGCTTAGCTCAGTATTGCCGTCGTCACTATACGTTACGGTTTCACTGAATTCACCCGATTATTCAATACTGATTACTCAGTAAGGTCACCATTGAGATGAGGCCGCCGCTTATAACCCCTTAAGCTTCCCGCCTATTTTACACTGGTCCGCCCGGCAAGAATCGAACTTGCAACTAAAACTTAGCATCACACTATAGTTTTCACTACCAGGTTACCCTGTTTGTGCGCTGGACTTTGTCTTGATCATGACCTACTTATGATAGGTTTTAGATCTTTGCCGTCAAGTCTCTACACGTTCTATCCCTTTTGAAAAAGATAGCTTCGCTCGGCGTTGGCATCAGCATTACCTGTTAAGCGTTCACCGAATTTGACAAAATTCACTGAATACTTTCGACATCCAGTGCTCCTAATTGAAGGTTCTTGTTATATCCATTTAACTACGGGCAGATTATCTTTAATAATACTTTATTCAAATGCTATTAAAGATACCCAATATTGCTATTGGGGCTTACCACTTATTACTCATGTAAGACAAAGCTCACATTTTCACATTAGATTCTATATTCTTTTACTCTTATAGACTTTACAGTCAGAGATATTCCTTTAAGAATCTTACGTGGGATTAAAGTCTTTCTACCATATCGTGTTATTAGTACCAGGAGCTAACTATGCAATCTTAGGCTTTTCCTGGATTCAGTCATGCTACAACTAATAACTCATCAGAGTAATTACTTCCGATGATCGACTTAGGTAATCTCCATTAGACTTATACCTTCTGTATTTAATCCGACCAGACTGCCATTTGCATGTATCTGGTTTTACTGTTTCCAGTAGTGAGCTAAACTCACATTTCGGTCAGATTGGTCCCAGAGTAACTCTGGACTTTGGAGATGGGCACCCACTCGTTAAAGTGTTTTACCGTCTTTCGATAACTTTTACGCTCATTGACACAGTATGTGGTTTAAACATCATTTGTCTTGATGGACTACAAGTTATTTTTTCGGTGGTGTCTTGTTTATCTGTCTGCTTAATCGTTGTCGCTATTCCAAAGGCGAGTCCACCCATCCTGGCGAATGAGCTTCAATCTCTCACGACTATCCTATAAACTTTTAAGCTTTTCCATTATCCCAGACCTTATAGCTGATGTCTACATCAGGCGATTGGTGTAGATATATGCGTATCTGTTGTCATGGCGACAGATGTTCTCGATGTTTGTTCAGGAACATCGATATTCCTTACATGAGCACATTACTGAAACTCATGCATCCTTTTACAAGGACGATATACTTAGGAACACTAAGTATAATTAACTGTCTTTCACTCTCGCGTGGAGCTATTGAACTTAAAGCCACCAGTATCAAGACTAATCCTGGTTTCGATGATGTTATTTTTATACCGCGCAAGGCGGTCGAGGTTTTTCTGGTGGGGATTTGACAGACCCTGTCGTTGCAGCGACACGTTTAGCCCTAGCAGACTGCAATCGTTTAAGGCTATTGTCTATCTCATCCAGTTTGAACAACGACACAAGGTCGTACGGTCCCCAGAAATAACCCCATGAGAAATCATTCCACATGGCGATCACTTTCTCTTAAGTTTGTTTCAGCTCTTCTATCATCAGTTCAAGCATACGCTTTTTAACTTCAGGATCTATGCTTTTGGGAACATAAACAAGTCCGCGTATGGCAAACTCTTTCATGTAAGACAACGACATTTTTGTCGCGTTGTCAAATCTGGTTTCACATGCTGTCAGCCCAGAACCAGATTTTAAACTCTCTATGTAGTTTACAAAGCCATCTGAACTAACCATACCTCTACAGATATCATTAAAGATATTATAAGGATGGGTATTGAGGTTGATTTCCATATGTTCCTTAGTGCACGCACCCTTGCACATTATACAAGAGGTAAATAAAATTTGACACTATTGTCAGATAGAGTTTATATAGCTATAGTTGTTTACAAAAGGGAAAAATAAAACCACCAGGTGTTACCCTGGTGGTTTTATCTTGCGCTTACCCGCTTTTCAACTCGGAAGACCAAAACACCATGCGATCCTAAAGCCAGATCGTAATAATTGCTCGTTTTACCGAGTCCAACCATTTATATAGGAGACACAGAGCTGGAGCTAATCCCAGTCGCCACTATGTACCTCAGTCTTTCCATAACATTATACTTGATTCTGTTTTTGATTTATCAGTTGTTGTTCATAGTGATATATCTTGAGCTTACAATAGTATTTCAGATACTTAAAGACTGAAAACATAAAAGCTAGAAATATATTCACTAAAGACACTATCAATAAACTTTCTGTGATAAATACAAGTCCAACTCCACCAATAGCCTGAGTTATCAGCAAAACTATAACAACATAAGAAGTTATTTTACTGATTGTGGGTAATTGATATAAGAAAAACTCATTGTTACTTATAACAAAACAATCTTTTAAAGTTACGCTGGTTCTATGAGATCTTATATAGTTACCGGTATAGATGTTAACATTATTTTCATATTGCAAACCTAGAAGTACCAAATAGATACTCACACATGTTGCTAGGTATACAATCAGAAAGACAACCATCTGAACAAAGAAAAAGTCTGTTTTATCTAAATCGTAAAGATAAAAATAAAGCTCTTTTGCTTTTCTGTCGGTGTAATTCAGAAATGTTTTATCGCGAATGAAGATAAAGTAACTGAAGAGATACCAGAATACCAAAGCTATAACTGAATAGCTAACACCGAATAAGTTTCTAAGAAAGAGCATGGTTGATCCTGAGATTAAGTCTGTTTATGATAGTGTCGATACTGGTATAGGCTTGAAAGTTTGAGAAACCCTCGTTCAATTGCAGCTTGATGAAACAAAAAGCCAAAGCTCTATGGACAAAGCTCACATATCTTTTCCTACTAAAGGTTTTGGAAAATCTCACACTCTGCGTCATCTCAGGTGTGAGATGGGTGAGATAAGCATCTTTAGTTTTACCTGTCTCTAGTACATCCAGATATTTTAGAGATTTGTCTATCTCCTCAGCACTGAACTTCACCACTATGTTTTTATGATCAAGAAACATAAGGCCGATAGGTGCAAAGATAATCATCTCTGAGTAACCTATGCTACCCCTGTGAGAGTTATAACATCCGAGTAACATGTTATACATATCCATGGATTTGGGTCTGTATAAGATCTTATTAGATATGTCTGTCGTCTCAGCCTTGGCTAACATGAGCATATACATATTAGATACACTTCTGGTAAGAAGCACCTCTAGACTATCTTCTTTTTGATATGTCAGTTTGGAGAACATATCTTTAACGTCTTTGACCAACCAGTTGTTAAAGTCTTTTTTGTCTGTAGAGACAGGGTTAAACATACTGGAGATAAGACTTTCAGAATAATCAAGCAGACCTTCCAACATCTTACCTGGTATGGGGTAATCTAAAAGCGATGTTTCTTCAAAGTCTAATTTCATTTTGTTACCTTGGATAGTTGATTGAGTTTGATTCGATAGTAGTTTAAAAATACCGACCTGGCTCTTAACTGAGTCAGTCTTCTTTCTTGCTCAGGCGTATATTCTTTACCTACCTTTGAATCATGTACTTTAGAGAAGAATCTATTGATCTTTTCTAAGAGTCTGGTAGACTGATTCCATTTATGGATATTCATTATAAGATCTTAATTAGATATAAAAAAGATAAGCAGGGTGTATCCCTGCTTATCTTTAAACCTTCTGCACTTTACCGCATGTAGAACAGGTGATTTCACCGTTCAGCATGTAGAACTTACATGGGTCTTGGAACGCTATCTTATCATAGTCACAAGCAAGGTTTTTGTTTTCCACGATAGAAGTGATAACTGTGCGTTCTTCTTCAGATCCAGCCACCACTTTGTAGTCTGGGTATTTAGGTATACCCAGAGCACGTTTGACATTTTGGAAGAAAGATCTAAACATTTTTCGCCCCTGGGATCTGGTGGTCTGTAGTAAAAGCTATCTTCTTACCCAAGTGTTTAAGCTTTGCAGCGCAGATGTTTTCGATCTGCTCATCCATCATCTTATCGATTTTGGATTTAATGAAGTCCTGCATGCTTGGCTTTTCCAGTTCTTTACTGATCATTTCTTCGATCATGACTCGACCGTTGCCTTTAACCTTGGCCAGCTTGCCGTTCATAGTAACGTTTCTTTCGTAGAAATAAGAAAAGATACTATTGGCAATACTTTGTTCCAATTGGTGTTTCAGAGCGTTCTCAATAGCTGGTTTGTCGATCAGCTGATCAATGTTGAATTTGATTTCCATGATACATTCTTTCCTGAGATAAGATTGATTAAATCAAGCCAAAGCAGATTCTTCCAACTCCAGCATGTTGACAGGCACATGTGCCTTATCTCTGGACTGTTCATATTGAATATGAACACGAGCAGATCCGACAGGCGTATCTTCCACTACACGGATACGGAACTTCATTTTAAGACGTGAGTGGAAAATACCTTTAGTACCTTTTTTGATCAAGGTCTTACTGACTGGTTCAGCCATTTCTTTCTTTCTTTACAGGTTCTTCTACAAACAGTATATAGATGACTGCGTAGATAACTAATAGCAAATTAAACAAAATGATCGTGGACACACCTGTCCAGAAGATCACAGCAGCCAAAGGCTGATCTGGTGTATACCAGTGTGTGAACACAACACCAAAAGTCAGAATAAACACCACAAATGCAATCAGCTTAATGTTAACTGATTTCTGAAAGTGTTTATGAAAGACGTTGTTTGGGTTATCTCTATAGCTTGAGCTTTCAAGATACTTGTTCATAATCGTACATATGTCTTCATGTGTTTATCAGCTATGTGTATAGTATCTAGTTGAATCCGTCTGGTGACATCATCTTCCATCACACACATAGCCTCGTGCATGTCTTTAACCTGATTGACTTCAGACTCAGTGAATCTGTACCAATCAGAATTAGTTTCATGTTCAGAAGCTTTTACCACCAGCATGTTAAAGACAGCTTCTAGCTCATCTACAGTTTCCTGCACATAAACCACTTTAGCTATCTCTACCGCATGCTTGGTTCTAAAGGCTGCGTTGTACCAATCAGTAGGTGTACCTGTATTGGTTTCAAGAGCTTTGATGGTTAGTTCAAAAACTCTTCTGATCCTATCCTTCAGTTCTTTAGGAACAGCAAAAACCACTGGGTTGTGGGTTTTGTATTTCTTTTTGACCTGAGGACGTTGTTTGATTTTAAGTTCTATTACCACGACTAGGGATGAAGTTATCCAGATAGGTGTTGATGTAGTATGCTGCCTCGGCTGCGTTCTTGCATCTCACAATGGAAGTAGACAGTCTATACTTGAGAAAGATAGTGCCTGACTCAAGTATGGAAACACCTATAGGGCAATTAACACTGTCCAGATTTGTTTCTTTGACAAACCTAGAAAGTCTGTTAAGAGCCTTATCCAGCAAACCTTCGGTCATTTGACTTCCTTGAAACTAGCGATGAAATTCCTCATACTTTCATCAGGTGTGGTGTTTCCACTCTGGACTTTAAACCCAACTCGAAACTCTGACTCAAGACCTTTGCCGGAATCCACACGCTCAAGACAGAACATGTACAGACCATGGCAATTAGCCATGGCGTCTAAAGCCATGGCTTGATCATGACAACCAATCGTCATGAAATATTCCTGAGAGGATTGCTTTAATAAAGCCGGGCAGAAACTGGATTCTTTCTCACGCATTTTGCTGATTTGATCGTGAAACTCTTTTTTCAGAGCGGACAACTCAGCTTTCAAAGCTTTGTTTTCTTCTCTGATCGCGTTCAGCTGTTCGTTCTTTTTCAGAACGCCCTGAAGAGCTATCGTAACAGCATTTCGAACTGCTGTTTGATTGACTTGTTTCTTAGTAGCTGGTTTCGCAACTTTCTCATCACTCATTGTTTTTTCCATGAATTCTTTTTCTGATAATTGCACATCGTTGAGCCACCATTCTTTACTACCGTTGGGATATTCGACAGCAGGGCCGTCTTCTCTGTGTAGTAAACCGTCCTTATACCAAACCACCCCACCAACTTTGTTTACGGTTCTTCCGTTTAGCACTTTAGTCATGATACATTCTTTCTTTGGTTGAGACAGGATTGTCAAATAAAGTCTATATAACCGTAATTATTTACGAGGGTTTAATCAAATAGTAAACAGCGTGAATAAAAAATAAATATAGAGCAGCCCTTGTGAGACTGCTCTATATGTTATCTGTCTAACTTCAAATCGATCAGCTTAGTCAGTTTATGGATAGTGTTATATCTGTCCATCTCATAGTCAGTTATAAACACATCGAAATGTTGCTCTATCTGCATGATGATCTCTACTCTATCCAGACTGGTTAATCCTACGTCACTATTTAAAACGGTATCTATAGTTACGTGTTGATTGGTAAACTCAGCCACGATCTGTTTGATTTCAGATTCTGTTGTTGTCCTCATGATACATCCTACGTTGGTACATAGGATATTCATTCATCACTTCTTACCACCGATGATGAGGTGGGGTGACCAACCCCTTCGAATCATGGTTTCTTCTGAAACTTCAGGTTCTTTAAGTTGCTGCGCTTCGGAATCAGTAGTGGTTACGTCAACACTTTCATTAGCAGAAACAGGTGCAATAGGTTTAACCCCACCTGTTTTCTCAGCTATCATTGCCTGTGTGAGTTGGATAAAGAAGGATGTGAAAGGATAAGGGATAGCAGCACCTGCGTCTACGTCAATGATAGCCTCGATCTCATTCAAAGCAATCAACAGATTTTCAACCTTACTGTTAAACCTGGCTTGGAAACTAAGATAGTTATCTGAAATACCAAGATTGTGTACAGACTCGGGTGTCAGATTAAGAGTAATCACACCTTCTTTATTTTTATGCCGTTCCAGAAAACCTGCATTGGTCTTAGGTCTATACCAGATATGCACACGATGACCTTGGTCAGACAACAAAGTGTAGCTAGATGTAAATGCATCTGTTACGAGTTTCTTAACGTCAAGTTGAATTTGGATGTCCATGATTTTGTTCCTTGGTTGAGAATTGATGATTGTGGGGATTAAAGACTATACCATCGGTACGTTTAAGCCAGGCTACAGCTACATGGTTGACTTGAGGGTAACCACGTTCTGTAACACCTGTTATAGTACCAGACCCTACAGGACTATCTTCTATGGTGTCGCCTATCTCAAGATATTCAGGGTTCATAATCACACTACTTTCATGATACGTTGAAAAATGTAAAATTTTCTATCTGGAAATTTAATACCCAAACGTTGAGCCTCAGTAAAAGCTTTCTTATACGACACATGAGTTGAAGGTTTTTCAGAAAATTGATAACGGTTAAAATCTTCTGTTTTTTCTTTCAACTTACTGGCTATGATAAACATTCGTTTTCTTTTAAGACTATTGGTATGCTCAAGAACCATATCTATTGTTTTACAGAAATTCAAATAGTGCTCATTAAGTTTACTATTTTTGTAATGTGTTCCAGTTTCGTTAAGTTGGACGCCGTTTTCGTCTAATAAATACTGAAGGTTAAATTCAGCGTAGACGTTAAACATCTGTTGTTTAGTACTAGGCATGTTACATTCCTTTTAGGGCGACGGGATTGTCAAGTATAGTTTAAGTGTTTGTTAATAGTTAGACAACCTATTTAATCTGTCGATAAAATTAAAAAACAAATTTTATTTGCTGACATGTTATGAGCTACTTGACAATAACGTCTAAACTGTTAAAAAGGAAGTACATGCCATATTACAGTCCGCACAGTCATATCTTCAAAAGCCTTTATGACAATATCTTTGTACAGATAGATGCGGTGTTGACAGTCACATGTGATAACATAGTGACGTTAAATGCTGTTATCATAGGTGACCCCACAGGACACACATTTCTCTGGACTCAGATAACAGGCACACCAGTTACGTGGTTAGAAAATCAAGATCAAACCACGGTAATGTTTCAACAAACTGTGACAAGGGATGATAAAGTCTTTAGGTTCACGCTGGATAAAGGTACTTTTATTGAAAAGAACTACGAGATATTAGTGACGGCTGTACCCACAGATGTTATTAAAACCACGCTACCTAGACCTTTGGTCATGTCCAGTGAGACGTCTAATAACAATACAGACTTCACAATAACTGCTTTCTTACCTGTGTTCAGGTTGGCTGGATCTGAAGTATTAAACGACACAAACAGAAGTTTTTTGGTTTCAGCGTCTGAATTGTCGTTAGGTAAGATGCCTGTATTTAACGTAGTTAAATACTTAAATGGGGTATCGACTGTAGAACAAACTGTTACTTTTGACTATAAAGGTCAGAAGATAGTATCCGGTCTGAACACAAACACAAGTTACAGACTGGATAATTATAACGGTGGTTATGCTAATGAAGGTGGGTATAAGTCATTATCTGAAATGACTTTTTTGGGCAATCCTGATTTGGCTATAACAGATGCAGATATTTTACAGTCTACACTTACCGAAAGCATAGCAGTTACTTCTGTGCTAGAAGTTATTTCTAGAACTATAGTACCTATGGAAGAGCTAGAGATACTATCTACTGAGTTTATAGATAGTGGGGCTGAGTCTGTTGTATTGGAAGTTATCTCTAGAACTATACAGACCAATGAAGAATCTGTAGACTCTATGAAAACTTCTATCGTTGAAAGTTCTGGTTTGTTTACTATAGCTGAAATTAAGGCTTTTCAATATTCTAGTTTAGGTTAATTAAGGAATCAAATCATGCAAGGTATTATCACAGTTAAAGCTGTTAACATCCACACGGGTGAAGTAGAACATGAGCATACTCAAAGCAACATCCTGACAAGAGATTTTGCTAGAGCATTATTCACCAGCGCACTTGGTGGTTCGATTTTTGGCAGATTTTACGTACATTTATCTACCGGTAAATTACAGCCTGGTGTGTATCAAGAAAGCTTACCTTCTGCCGCTGGCGGTTTTGTGACAGTTTTAAGATCCGGGGATGTGTTTGGCGTCGCTCAATATTCTTTTATAGATGAGACTGCTAATTCGCCTGCCATTATCCAATACTCCAGTCGCTTCACACCACCGGCGGCTGGATCAACAAGAAATATCAAATCTGTCTTTCTGAACGAAAGTTCTACAACCGTGCTAAAAGCATATGCATATACAGAGCTAAGCATTCCTTGTATTCAAACCGATAGTCAGTATTATGATATCTACTATAGAGTTAATTTAGACTATACCGAAGTACCTGATGGTATCAGCAGAAGCAGATATTACAAAACACTGAAAAGAAAATTATTAAATCAGCAGCACATTCTCACAGATACGAATTACTCAGCTGTAAGTCAGTTCCCGAAACTAAAAGTTCGCACAGGTGACTCAGTAGAAACTATATCTGGTCATCTGCTGGGAAGATTGCAATCCGCTTATGGTAAAAGCGGTTTAGAAAACACCAACAGCAATCTTACCGTCGATAATAATTCTGCCTATTACTACGGTTTATTAAAAGCAGATGGTTCGACTAATTATAATTTCACTCATCACGTAGGTGTGATACATAACGCTCTGGCCTTTATTTCCGGAGTCCCTTATAATTCTGCTAATAGCCTATTCTCGACTAATATTTATCAAAACAGATCTAAAATACAGAATCTTTTTGGCTATGCTCAAGACAGTACGAATAGACTAGCCCATCCATTTTTAGATATTGATAATTTAGCTACTGGGTCTGGAAGTATTACACTTTCCGGAGATTGGATCGATGAAGAAACACCGACAGACCCAAATCTGTATTACAAAACTCACTTACCTAAACGAATAGGTATTCACATCCAGACATCTGGTGTGGTTGGTGTTTCTGACTATAAACTGAAAACCAGGACTTATTTAAACACGCAGACTAAAGATAACGTCAACTTCAATTCAGATTCAAATAATCTTGAAACTTGGGCTGATGTCTATGGCCTACATTCTGAATACAACAGTCTAGATACGCATTTGAGTAATAAAGGTCTTCTGGGTGACGTAAATCCTGCTAACTACACAGTAGAGCAAATATCTGCTGTTACTGCGTATGACGATAGTGCAGTGCTAGTTCCTAAAAAGAACGAAGTCATTCTGTACTCTATAGCCGCAAGCAGATACTGGAGAATAACAGGTGCGTTTACCAACATACGCCAGCTGGCTGTCTTAGGTGATGAGGTCTGGATAGCTTGCCGTGCTACTGGATTGTATAAAGTCAATCCGAGAATCAGTTTAGTAGCTCAGAAACAAACAGTTACAGGCTACAGAACTGCTAACTTCGATAATTGTAATGGTGTACATATTGGTTACGGTGGTAAGATCTGGGCTTTGGGTAGCGACGCACTGGCTTCTTATAACGGAAGTGTCTGGACTGTTTACGACTCGACCACGACACCAGCGTTCACTACGACTAATTACAACAACGTTTCGTATTTCAAAGTAGATGAAGATTCAACTGCTGACCAGATGTTGTTTGTTTACAAACGCTCATTTACAAATACCAAGCTGGGTTTCTGGTGGTCTACCGCAACATCTGTTGTGGAAACCGGAGCATATGCAGGTGAAACAGGATATAGGTCAGCCAAGACTAATAAATGTAATTTGGTTGTGGTTAATGGTTATTATTGGTTTAACGATCTTTATAGATTTCCGTTTGGATCCACAGCTGCACCATTAAGCGTCAGTGTAGCAAGCAATTCGGTATATTTTACATCGACAGCTGTAGTTAAAATAAACGGTGTTAAAAAATTACTCAATATAATTACAGCTAGTAGTACTCCTAGTCAAATTTTTTACAATGCTGACGGAACTATCTTTCATCAACAAACAAATTATGGAATAATTCAAGATTACGGCTATCTAAACGCAATTAATGCTAACGGTGGGTTTCTAAGTTCCATTGACTACCCAGCATCGCAAGACTGCTTTGCGAATATTGTCTTAGATAGCGGGGTGTTATTTCAATTATCTAACTGTTACCATCCGTCTAATCAAGGTAACGCAGTTACCGCTAGAGCTATTGTCATAGGGCAGGACGGCACACCCCACGGTGGTGTTATGAGAGACATAGCTTATAAGCATTATGGTTGGGACGGTGCAAATTGGGTTAGAGACCATGCTGGTTCCAAACCCACTCATTCCAATACACAGCCTTTACTCGAAGGTGTGGGTATAAGTTTTACTAACGGAACAACAGGTAGTTCTTTTGTGCTAAACAACGTTTATAAGTTTGCTGTCTGTAAAGGCATACTTAAAGATAACGCTACCAGGCTTAAGATGACCATACCTCTGTTCTATACAAAAACAGCTACTGGTCAAGTTACCCTGACATCTGACATTGTGCCTGCTGTAGCAACTTTACAAACCGGGATTGTAGGTCTGAATCCTGTCTTTAAGACAAGAGATACATATTTAAACGCAAGTAACCGTATTGTTTTTACTGGTAACGGTAATGAAGACTATGCCATTGGCGATAAGCAGGTAACTGGTAATTTTGAAATAAGTATTTCTTGTGCAGATATAGGTAATACTCTTCAACAAAACAAAACTTTTGTTGGTGTGGGTAAAGCCAAAAGAGGGTCGGCTCCTGCCATAGCCATCTGGTTTGATTCTTCGACTACTGCTATTGTGCGCACTATTGGTACCCTTACCAATAGAGGTAAGGAAAATCTTGACACACAGCTCATTCAGATAACTGGACTCACTACTTCATCGACTGTAGGCATTAAACGGATAGACAATACTTTCCAAATACTTAAGAACGGTGTATCTGTGCATACAGTCACACACGCTTCTGTATCTAGCATGATCGGAGCTTCTGACACACGTCTGGATATTATGTTTGGTGTTACTTATAACTCAACATACCAGCTAGAAAATAGATTTGCTCCTCTCACTTCTATTGTCAGTAATGGTTCTGATAACGTGTTGCTTATTGGTAATCAGATACAAGGTACTGAAGTTTTTGATGTGAATAGTTTATCTGTGGTAACAGAGCTACCTATCACAGGTACACTTAATGGTATAAACGCTGTTGTTAAGACAGACGGTACTTTACCATCACCTGGTGAGATGTCTCTTGATAGATATACATTTGCAGTAAGTTTCCATCCTTCAGATCAGGGTAAGAACGTGACTCTTTCTTGCACTCGTGTCTGGTCTAGATAAGGATATATAAATCATGACTATGTTTAAAATAGCTAAAGTATTGGCTAAGCCTTTACTCACTGCGCTACAAAGGTCTACACTTTACTTCGTCAAAACAAGTAATGAATATAAGACAGATGTATATTTCTCAACAGGAGATGGTCAAAATCTTTTGGACGTTTCGTCTGAAAGGCTTAGACAAGATACCGTGAAGAAATACGGTCCTAAATTCAACCCTCTTGTATTGGGTATTGCTTATAAAGATACCACAACAGCCATCATAGCTGGTACTGATGTAGCTTATCTGAGATCCCCCAGACGCTTTGTGTTGAGACATGTGAGAGCATCTGTCTTTCTACAGAGCATAATTGGTAACATTACTGTGGTGGTAAAAGTAAACGGAGTCGACATCAATCCTGGTTTCCCTCTTTCTATTGATGTCAATGAGACCTCAAGCCTTACCGCTATAGTTAATTATAATGCTACGCTGCCTGCTAACGGTATCGTTATCGAAGATGATGACGTGATTTCTATCGATGTTGTCAACGCTGGGTTAAACGCCAGTGCTTTATTGGTGCAGTTACATGAAGGTATAGACCCTACCTTTACTTATACAGCTTAATATAAGATGAGACTCAGACAGCCCCACAAGGGCTGTCTGAGTCTTTATCCGAAAAAAAAAACAGGACCCGAAGATCCTGTTTTATATCAAGGTAAGAAATCACAACTCATCAATTTCAGAAACTTCTCAGTATCTGAAATAGGAAATGAGAATCCTGAGGCGTTCTTATGCCCACCACCGCCGTTGTGTTTAGCGATAGCTGACACATCCACGTTCCCAGCAGAGTTACTACGAAGTGATACGATCACCAGACCTCTGGCGGGACTGATAATAAAGAAAGCACAGAACGCATACTCATCTTTAACAAGATCGGCAACGTTTGACACATACTTCATGTCACAGTTCATCAGAGCTGCTTTACCCAGCTTAGTTTCCACAGGAGTGATCAGTCCTTTCAGTCGTTCACACTCTGTTTCGTAGAACTCAAGTTCCAGTCCTGCCTTGACCCAGACTTTACCAAACTCTTCTTCAGGCATTTCAAAGATCTTGTCCCAAGCTTCAAACGTCATTTCGACATTCAAAACTTTGTTCCAGATTTTTGTACTACCAAGTTTGAAAAGCCACAGATCACGGTCTTCCACAGCCAACGCAGCTTGGCGCAGTCTAGCAGGAACATCGATATCCTCAGCATCGATTGTTTCTAAAGCCAGTCCAGCACCTGAACGATTCTGAATAAGCTTAGTGAAGAACTTGACATCCTTTTCACAACAGATCAGATCAGGACGCTGTTCAAGACAAAGATGATTGATTGTCTTGAGCTTCTCAACATCAGACGCACCGTAGATATCAATCGCTGTCTTGTGATGGTCAAGAAACGCCAAACATTTCAGATTTGGAGATTCGTTAACAATTTTACCCAGATCATCTTTACTGTAAGAGTAATCAATGATCCAGAACTCTTCTGCATCTGTGGGTAGGGCCTCATCACCGTATTGCACTGGTGTGTACAGTACATCCAACTCATCTTCATGGCTTTTAAACCAATGTCTGAGCAGATATGCGGACATAAACCCATCGGCACAGTTCTTGTGATACCGAACTTCAACTTTCATTTTTTCAGTCATCATGATACTTTCCTTTTGAAATAGATTAAGAATACCATTGCTGGACGCCGTGGTTAACCAACTGCCGTACATTATTTAACCAGTGTTGTTTAACACCGTCTGGTCGCTCAACGGCAGGACCGACTTCACGGTGACGCTTACCATTCTAGCTATGGAAACGAGTACCGTTGCTATCGACAATCAACTCTACTTTATGAACTGTTATGACACAATCCCCTTAAACAGATTTATAACGAAGTAGATCCCAAATTTCTTCATCGGTGAGTATCTCATACTCTACCGGTGTGTTGATCTGAGCTTTGATCTTAGCATCTGATGTCCAGCAATTCTCTCGTTTATGTTCATGGACACCAAATCTTTGAAACTCAGTAGCTGGTTTGAGTTTTTTCTCATTGTAAACGATGGCTATCACGCAGGACTTACCGTGTGATATGTGTTTACCAGGTCCTTTTTTTGGCTTGCCAGAAATTCGATCAGCCCAGCAAGCTGCCTCATTGATATCTCTGGTTACAGTACCTGGCACAAAACCAGGCTTTAGGAAAGATCGTAACACACCTTTATAAAATACCATTTAAAATAACCCAATAAGTTATTGGCTTTTGGGTTTGGTTTACTTGATGAAATACCAAGTCTCAAATAAAATAGATGCTACTAAAAAAATTTACATAAGGTTTACACCCGAGCCATACAGGCCGGGTGTAAACTCTGTTTTATCTAACGTTTATATAGACTAATAGGAATAAAACTATGACTATTCCTACAGCCAGCACAAATGACTGACCATCAAGAACTATGTCTTTATATTGATCTTCTTCTGTCTCATAGGCACTTAAGGTGCTTATACCAGAAGCTTCATCTTTTTCATTATTAAAAAACATAGTTATCCCACGTTATATATTTCCCAGGCTACTGTACCTGATGCGGCAGTATCTGAGTAACCACCTATACGTAATATGTAATCACCGGTAATAACTGCTGTTACTTCTATGTAACTTGCACGATCAATAAAATCATCATTATCTGTAAGCTCAAGACCTGTTGGGTCTATAAGTTTAATATAGGTATCGTCAATGGTGCTAGCTTGCGGTAGATTACAAGTGCCAAATTTCAATACTTGACCAGTCAAAACCTGTACATTAATATCAAGTGTATTAACTGTAGCATATGCGGTATTAGTGACTGAAAAGATTTGCACACCTGACGAAACCATAGTTAAAGCAACCGGTGGGATAATTGCAGTTTTCCCTATTAATCGCCAGTTTTCAGATCCCGATGCTATAATTCCTGGTATCATATCAGACTCCTTATTACCCAAGAGCTGATTTAGTACTACCGTAAACATCAAACGTATTAAAACCTACGTAATGAAGAGACACGGTGTCGCCAGGTTCAAGAATAAGTAACCCGCCTTTAGGTGGATTCAGTGTAATGTCATTAGCTATTACTCTAAGAGTCAAATCACCAGATGTCGATCTATTAGTCACATGGAATAACTTATCCTGCGTAAACGCCCATTCTGAAAGAATGCTTAATTCTTTTGCGCCTGCGGATTCAAATCTTAAAAGCTTACCAGCATCAGCTGGTGTTAAATCCCTGGTTATATCTTCTAAATGCACCACTTCGCAACTGTCGTTTGAAAAAACAGATGGTACGTAGTCAGATATATCAGTCATTACGTGTGTGTGGCTGACAGGTGCGTAATTAGAATGTGTGTGGTCTATATCAGATTTATTAGCCAGAACAGCTTGTAAGGCGACAACATCTGGTATAGTAACTACATGCGAGTGATTAACAGGTGCGTAATTAGAATGTGTGTGGTCTATATCAGATTTATTAGCCAGAACAGCTTGTAAGGCGACAACATCTGGTATAGTAACTACATGCGAGTGATTAACAGGTGCGTACTCTGGGTGCACATGACCTATTTCAGAGTAGTTACTATGTGCATGTTCTGAGTATGCGTACTGATCGTGAAAGTGAACTAATTCAGCTTTGCTATCCAACACCGTCTGTAAGTTGATTATGTTAGATATGCCAAACAGATGTGTGTGGTTAATGTCTGATTTATTAGCTAGGGATGCTACTAACCCGCCTATTTCAGATAACACATGGGTGTGTCCTACTATAGATTTTTCAGCCAAAGTAGGGATCAAATCAGTAACCTCGGTCATGGCCAATACGTGGCTATGGCCGATATTTGCTTTTAATCCCAATGCTGATATTGCTGCTTGGGAAAGAGGTTTATTTAAATCAGAAGTATTATCAGCATTACCTAAACCAACACTTTGCTTAGTGGCTAAAGCTGCTATGGAGTTTAATGTGACTCTATAGTTAGAACCTGCATATGACAAAGCTGCTTGCTCCAGACCTGATAAGGTCAGAAGCATTTCAAACTGACTTATTTTCTTATTAGACATTTTGTTCTATTTCTGTTGATTTAACAATGATGGATAAGCCATCTGGGTGATAGCTGGAAGTGCTCTTGCAAGCCATATTGATAGATTCTTCTATAGATTCAAACAGAGGATGATTCTGCCTAAATCTAAGCTGTACGTGTTTCTCTTTACCTTCGTCATTGACGATAGTTCTGTTAAAGACTATTTCGTTACCAATCATCATTTATTAAACCTCTTTTTTATCTCTCTGAAAACCACCATCGATAACACCAGAGCTGAAAATATATTCAACAAAGGGGCTAAAGATACCACTATCAAAACACCACA
>Ga0213919_1000157_pt1 | contig 36592 bp, 36 predicted proteins | sample McNCre317MG_FD_161056 | JGI IMG/M metagenome (GOLD analysis project Ga0213919, IMG submission 161056) | Freshwater microbial communities from McNutts Creek, Athens, Georgia, United States - 3-17 MG | ecosystem: Environmental > Aquatic > Freshwater > Creek | place: USA: Georgia | collected...
AGACCGCGCCAATGATAGTGCACTCACCGTGCGTGAAAGTAGGTCATCGTCAGACTACTCTCAATAACACCCCCTCAGGCATAACGCCTCAGGGGGTGTTTCAATTTTTTCGGGCGCAGAATCTTTAGTGCCCTTCTTCCGATAGCGTGGAGCGAGGCGCTTGGTGCGGGGTGACATTACCGTAGAATCGTCAACCCTACAGCGAGCCCGTGCTATCCGGCGTTTGACGGCTTGCGATGTTTGGATATGAGAACTTTAATGCTCATGCTATGGGCTACGTACGCCATATGTCATTAAGAATTGCAATAAACGGATACGGCCGGATTGGACGATGTTTCTTGCGCGCCTTGGCGGTATCTCCACTGCGGGATCGCTTTTCGGTCGCGGCTATCAACGAGCCGTCCGATCTCGAGAGCATGGCATATCTGACTCGCTTTGATTCGACACATGGGTGTTTCCCCGGCCGCGTGGAGATTTGTGACGTCGGGTTACGGGTCAATCAATGGGACATTCCGGTGTTTCACGCGCAGACGCCGGATGGCGTCGACTGGGGAGCGCTGGAGGTTGATCTGCTGATCGAGGCCTCCGGGCGCTATAGCCATCGCCGTGAACTGGAGGCTTTCCTTGGTGCTGGCTGTCGCCGTCTGTTGCTTTCGCATCCAGGACATGCTGCGGCGGACGTCGATCAGACCATTGTATTCGGAATGAATCAGTCCTTGCTCAGCGGCAAGGAGCGGATCGTGTCTGCAGCTTCGTGTACAACCAATGCGGTTGTTCCCGTGCTCGCAATGCTGAATGATGCCTATGGTTTGGAGCATGCGCTGCTGACGACATTGCATTCCGTAATGAACGACCAGCCGCTCATTGATGCTTATCATCATAGCGACCTTCACCGTACGCGTTCGGCCATGCAGTCAATGATCCCGGTTTCCACTGGGCTGGCGCGCGGAATTGGGCGGCTCTTGCCGGAATTGGCGCAGCGAATCGAGGCGAAGGCGATCCGCGTTCCTGTGGTGAATGTTTCGGCCATTGATCTCGTCGTGACGCTGCGCCGCGGAACTTCGGTCGATGAAGTCAATGCCCGCTTGCGTGGTGTGGCGGAGGGGCAGGGGGTTGGGCTTATCGCTTACACAGCAGCGCCTCATGCGTCGATTGACTTCAATCACAGTCCCCACTCGGCCATCATTGACGGGGGGCAAACACGGATGAGCGGTGATCGTCTGCTCAACCTGTTGATTTGGTTCGACAATGAATGGGGATTTGCGAATCGCATGCTCGACCTGGCTGCGTATTGGGGCGAGAGGATGAGCGGCGAATAGCGCTTTCTGGCCGTGCCGGGAGGCGATTGTCGAACTCAGTCTCCGCGCGACAACGCGGGGCGGCGACCGATCTCTACTTTCAGGTCGACTCTGTCTTTGCCGCGCCGTAGTTCGAATCCGGCGTGGCGCCCAGGGCGCAGCGCTGCGATGGCCTCCAGCATGGCTTGCGGATCGTTAACCTTGCGACCATCGACGGCAAGGAGCACATCACCCGGTCGCACCCCCGCCCGGTCAGCGGGGCTGCCGCGCATGACCCCGGAGATCAATGTGCCGTCAGCCGACGGTAAGCCGAAGGATTCAGCCAGGTCGGCGGTAATCGCCTGCACTTCGACTCCGATCCATCCGCGGGTCACCGAGCCGGTCTGGATGATCTGCTCCATCACGCTGCGGGCCAAGGATACCGGGATTGCAAAGCCAATACCCAGGGAGCCGCCGGTGCGGGAGTAGATCGCCGAGTTGATACCGATCAGGTTGCCGGCTGTGTCCACGAGCGCACCGCCTGAGTTGCCAGGATTGATTGCCGCATCGGTCTGGATGAAATCCTCGAAGGTGTTGATGCCGAGATGGGAGCGCCCAAGTGCTGAAACGATACCCATGGTGACCGTCTGGCCGACGCCGAAGGGGTTGCCGATGGCCAGTACCACGTCACCCACGTGGAGTTGTTCGAGATGGCCGAAAGTGATCGTATCGAGCTTGCCATCGGTCTTGATCTGCAGAACGGCAAGGTCAGATTCGGGGTCGCGGCCAACGATCCGAGCGGGCAGTTTGCGTCCATCGTTGAGGGCGACTTCGATTTCGTCCGCAGCTTCGATTACGTGGTTGTTGGTCAGTACGTAGCCTTCCGGTGACACGATGACGCCGGAGCCTAGCCCGGATGCGCGTTGCTGCGGGCGCTTGTCCAGACGGTCGCCAAAAAAATGGCGGAACAAGGGGTCGTCCGCAAAGGGGTGGCGCTGGGCTTTCACTTCCTTGCTGGTGAAGATGTGCACGACTGCGGGCAAGGCTCGCTTCGCAGCGTCGGAATAAGATGCGCTTGCCTTGCTGGTGATTCCGGTGGCCGGGGGGGCGGCTTCCTGGATGGTAATTGCCGGCAGCGCGGCGCGATCGCCGATCCATTCCGGCTTGAGGGTGCTGACCACAAACAGGACCGCCACCGAAACGGTGACGGCTTGGGCAAAGATCATCCACAGGCGATGCATCGTAAAATCTGTCACCGGGCGCCCTGGCGCCGTCAAATTGAAAGGTCGAAGGGGAGGGCGTGATGGATAGAACTGAAATGCAGCGTTATCTCGATACGCTGCTAGACGTGACACGCTTCAAGGATTATTGCCCAAACGGCCTGCAGGTGGAAGGTCGCGCGGCGATTCGGCGTGTCGTCTGCGGCGTGACCGCCAGCCAGGCTCTGCTGGATGTCGCGGTCGAGCGGGGCGCCGATGCGGTGCTCGTGCATCACGGTTACTTCTGGCGCGGTGAGGACGGGCGGATCACCGGGATGCGGCGCAAGCGTCTGGGGACCCTGCTCGCCAACGACGTCAGCCTTTTCGCCTATCATCTGCCCCTGGATGCCCACCCTGACTTTGGCAACAACGCCCGGCTGGGCAGTTTGATGGGCTGGCTTCCCGATGGCCGCTTTGGTGACCAGGAACTCGGCTGGAGTGGATGTCTGCCGGAGCCAATGCCGCTGATGCGTCTGGCACAGGGTCTTGCTGCCCGCCTGGGGCGTGATCCGCTGCTGCTCGGTGATTCGCAGCGAGTCGTCCGCCGTGTCGGGTGGTGTACCGGCGGGGCGCAAGGCTATTTCGAGCAGGCCATCGCTGCCGGTGTGGATTGCTTCGTGTCGGGAGAGGCGTCAGAACCGACCACTCATTTGGCGCGGGAGTCGGGCGTCGGCTATCTCGCGGTGGGCCATCATGCGAGCGAACGTTACGGCGTGCAGGCGCTGGGGGTGCATCTGGCCGAGGTGTTCGGAATCGAAGTTGAATTCGTGGACGTGGATAATCCCGTGTAACGGTTGGGTGGTACTTACGCGCTGGCCGTCGCGGGCGTCGTGGCTTCAGGCGTGAATTCGGCCGTCGTCTTGTGGGGGCCGAGTTGGTCCTCGAGAATGGCGAGGAGCAGCAGAAACTCTTCAACCACGGCCAGCGGAAAGCCCTGGCGGGTGCCGTTGCGGTTGTCACGCAGGATCTGGTGGATATAAGCCTGGGCGTCGGGCGTCCCCCACAGTTCCTGCAGGCGCTGGTTGATGTGCTCAAGTTGTTCGATCGATTCCGGTGTTGCGCGGAGGGTCGGGAAATCCTCCCAGCCAATCAATCTGACGTTGAAGGTCTTGTTCAACTGGCGGGTGAGCAACTCGAATTCCGTCCGCATCCCCGCCACGTGGTAGACCTCGAGCAACTTGAGCCACGGCTTGACTGCCTGCCGAGGGTTGCTGCGAATATAGTCTGCCAGGGTCTCGGCCGCTCCCTGGGTACGGCCGAAGGACATCATGATCTCGGCGAGTTCCAGGGCAGAGTCATGCTCGTTGACCGTCTCGTCGAAGGGAGCCGGGTGCTCCTGCGTGAAGGTAGGCTCGGTCCAGGCTTGCGGCCCCTCGGGCTGCGGCGGCTCCAGAGGGGGGAGGTCCGGGGCTCTTGCTGGCGTCGTTTCGGGTTTTACGGCTGGACTGACTGAGACCGTTTGAACGGAGGGGGGCGTACTGCTGAGCAGCGCCGGTTCGGTCAAGCGCCTTTTGGCTGTCGGCGGTTCGATCGAGCCTCGACGGCGCAGCCAGATCAGGACGCCGCCGCCGACCAGCGCGGCAAGCAGACCGGCCAAGGGCTTGAGCCACTGCACCTTCCCCGGGTTGTCGGCGACCGAGGGCTGGATTGTGGATCTGACGGGTTCCGCACCCTGCGTGGCGACGGCCGGGCGTGGTGCCGGCTTGACGCCCAGGTGGGCGACACGCTCCCGGAGCAGAATCTCGTATTCCTCCAGGCGTTTGATCCTCTCGTTCAGTTCGAGTTGGGCGGTAATCCGGTCGTCGATTGCGGCGAGGGTTCGCTGCGCCTGCAGTGACTGCGCGCGGGAGCCGATCGTGTCATCGGTTTTGGGCGGGATGGCGAGCATGAGGCTCATGCGCAGCGGCGCGAACCCGGTCTCGAGGCCGCCGACGATCAGGTGATCAGGCTCTGGAGGCGGCTTTCGCTGCGCCTGCGCAATATCGTGCCGGGCCGGCCGCGCGGGTCGTGAGGCAACCGTCGCGCCATCCCGCTGGGCGGAAGACGGGATGCGGCGGGGGGCAGCCCTGAAAGCCGGGTCCGTGGAGGGCTCGTTGGCGGGCGGCAAGGGCTGCCGCGCAGCAGAGGGTGGGGTGGTCTCGGTGCGTGGAGGCTGCAGCAGGACGGGGTAGTCACGGCGCAGTTGGCCGCCGCAGGTGACAAGGATGCCGAGCATGGCGGCCGGATGATTCACCGGCTCGTGAGTGGTGACGATCAGGCGGTCTCCTGCGAGCCGGAAGCTGACCCTGCCGACCCACGGGATGTCGTCACGACCGGGATTGCCGGTCTGTTTGAAGCAACTCGAGTCGATTTCTTCACCGGCTGCGTGGAGCAGGCCGATCTCCCCGCGCAGGGGTTCGCCGGTGGAGGAGTGCGTGACCAGTTCCCCGAGCAGCGCTGCGCCCGTAGCCGGACTTGCGAAGGTGGTGAGCGCTGCAACGAGCAGGCAGAGCGGTTTTGGCACACTGTTCATCAGGAGCTGGGTCTTGGACCGGAAGGAGGCTCGCGTGGCGAGGGCACAGTCCGGCTGGGCGGGCGAGCGTGGCATCGCTGAGATATTCTAGAGAACTTTCCCGGCGCCGGCGGCTCTTCTCCGAGCCGGCGCAAGTGTGCCCGTGTGGCGACCCGCCTGGCCGTTTTAGTATGTTTCCTAATCTCGGTTTGTTTGTTTCCAATCTGCCATGCCTTTCCCCGCTTCGAAAATTCCGCGGCGCCGCGCCCATACCCGTCGTATCGAGATACAGGGCTTCCTGCGCGACGATGATCTGCTTGATCTGGATGCGCGTCTGACCGATCTCAAGGATGTCGATTACCCCTTGTCGTCGGGGGTGCGCAAGCTTGGTGATCCGGTGCATGACCTTTTTGTCCGCGTGACGCTGGATCGGGCATTCACGATCGTCGATGTGGAAGCCTGTGCCGACTGGGTGCCTTATCCGGATGCCTGCGGCCGCATCACGCCGGCTTACCGGCAATTGATCGGCTTGAATCTGGTTCGGGGTTTTCGCCGCACGGTGAGCGAGATGTTCGGCGGCGTTCGGGGCTGTTCGCACCTCACGGAGCTGTTGATGTCACTGCCCACCGCGGCCATCCAGACCTTCGCCACCTTCGTCACCGAGCATGGCACGTCGCCGGAAAAGCCCTTCCAGCTTGATCAATGCCATGCCCTCGAGACGACCACGCCGACAGTCCGGCGCTACTATCCCCGCTGGTATCGCGGGGGCGAGCCTGGCTGATTGGCCGGCTGAGTGGCATTGGTTGCACTGCGGCATGAAGTCCGGTCCCGTTCCCGGTTTCGTATATAATTCCTTGATCCGTAATCGGGTGTTGTCGCGGCAAATGCCGCGAAGACCCCCGGAGGGGATCGCTTTTCAGGCATTGTGGCCGTCGGGTCAGGTGCGTGGCGGGCAAAGCGGTGCCGGCGTTGGACGAGGGAGAACGGCGCTGGTATCGCGGGGCGTAGCCGCTCCGAACAGTCCCATCAACCAAACGTAAGCGGCCGAATCGGCCAAGACTTCGATCGAAGGGCAACCATGAAAATTCATGAGTATCAGGCAAAAGAACTACTGAGGAAGTATGGCGTCGTGACGCCGCGGGGCTTCCACTGCATTTCCGTCGATGCGGCGGTCAAGGCGGCCGAGGACCTCGGCGGCAAGGTGTGGGTCGTCAAGGCCCAGATCCATGCCGGTGGTCGTGGCAAGGGCGGTGGCGTCAAACTGGCCCGCTCGCTGGACGAAGTCCGCAGCAACGCCGACCAGATCCTCGGCATGCAACTGGTGACTCACCAGACCGGTCCGGAAGGTCAGAAGGTGCGGAACCTGCTGATCGAGGAAGGTGCCGACATCAAGAAGGAATACTACGTTGCGGTGCTGACCGACCGTGCCACCCAGAAGGTCGCTGTGATGGCCTCCTCGGAGGGCGGCATGGATATCGAAGAGGTTGCCCACAGCACGCCTGAAAAGATCCTCAAGGAATTCGTGGACCCGCTCGTCGGCCTGACCGACGCCCAGGCCGAGACCCTGGCACGTGGCATCGGTGTGCCCGACGCATCGGTCGACCGCGCCGTCGACACGCTGAAGAAGCTCTACACCTGCTACATGGAAACCGACGCTTCCCTGGCGGAAATCAACCCGCTGATCCTGGAAGGCAATGGCACCATCAAGGCGCTGGACGCCAAGTTCAACTTCGACTCCAACGCGCTCTACCGCCACCCCGAGATCGTCGATATGCGCGACCTCGACGAGGAGGACGCTGACGAGATCGAGGCCTCCAAGTTCGACCTGGCTTACATCTCCCTCGACGGCAACATCGGCTGCCTCGTGAACGGTGCCGGTCTGGCGATGGCGACGATGGACACCATCAAGCTGTTCGGCGCCGAGCCGGCCAACTTCCTCGACGTGGGCGGCGGCGCCACCACCGAGAAGGTGACCGAAGCCTTCAAGATCATGCTCAAGAACCCCAAGGTCAAGGGCATTCTCGTCAACATCTTCGGTGGCATCATGCGCTGCGACACCATCGCCACCGGCGTGGTCACCGCTGCCCGCGAAGTGCATCTGTCGGTTCCGCTGGTCGTCCGCATGAAGGGCACCAACGAAGACATCGGCAAGCAGATCCTGCGCGATTCGGGTCTCCCGATCATCGCTGCCGACACCATGGCCGAAGCGGCCCAGAAGATCGTCGACGCGGTCAAGTAAGGAGATACCGAATGTCCATCCTCATCAACAAAGACACCAAAGTCATCACCCAGGGCATCACCGGCAAGACCGGCCAGTTCCACACCGAGAAGTGCATCGAGTACGCGAACGGGAAGAATTGCTTTGTCGCAGGGGTGAACCCCAAGAAGGCCGGCGAGAAGATCCTCGATGTGCCCATCTTCGGTTCGGTCAAGGACGCCGCAGCCAGCACCGGCGCCACCGTCTCGGTGATCTACGTGCCGCCCGCGGGCGCTGCTGCCGCGATCTGGGAAGCCGTCGAGGCCGACCTCGACCTGGCGATCTGCATCACCGAAGGCATTCCGGTCCGCGACATGCTGGAAGTGCGCAACAAGATGAAGGCCAAGGAAGCCAAGGGCGGCAAGAAGACGCTGCTGCTCGGCCCCAACTGCCCAGGCCTCATCACCCCCGATGAAATCAAGATCGGCATCATGCCCGGCCACATCCACCGCAAGGGCCGCATCGGCGTGGTGTCCCGCTCCGGCACCCTGACCTACGAAGCCGTCGCCCAGCTGACCGAGATCGGTCTGGGTCAGTCTTCCGCCGTCGGCATCGGTGGTGACCCGATCAACGGTCTGAAGCACATCGACGTGATGCGCATGTTCAACGACGATCCGGATACCGACGCGGTCATCATGATCGGCGAGATCGGTGGGCCTGACGAAGCCGAAGCCGCCCAGTGGTGCAAGGCCAACATGAAGAAGCCGATCGTCGGCTTCATCGCCGGCGTCACCGCGCCGGCCGGCAAGCGCATGGGCCACGCCGGTGCGCTGATCTCCGGCGGCGCCGACACCGCCGACGCCAAGCTCGCCATCATGGAAGAGTGCGGCTTCAAGGTGACCCGCAACCCGTCCGAAATGGGCCGGCTGCTGAAGGCCATGCTGTAATCCGGCTGGACGGCATGTCCCGGACCGCGCCTTTGGCTTGCGCCTGGGCGCGGTTTTTTCATGGTGCGGCGCGCACTCATCGCAGTGAGCGCATTGTCTGCCTGGCCGCGCCGGGGGCTGGCAGGAGGGAGGGGCGATGACGCAGGCGGGGCCGCCGGGCTGGCGGATGGCGATGCGCTCCGACGTGGGACGGGTGCGCACGCGCAATGAGGATTTCGGGTTCTGCGATGAGGCCCTCGGCGTCGCGTTGCTGGCCGATGGCATGGGTGGGCACGCCGGTGGCGACATTGCGGCGCGCCTGGCGGTTGAGGCGTGGATCGAGCGCATCCGCAAATGCCCCGGGGCGCTGATCGAAGAGCGCGACCTCCGGGTTGCGGTTGCCGATGCCAATCGGGCGGTTTTTGCATTAGCGTCCGCGGATCCCGCCTTGCGTCGGATGGGCACGACCCTGGTGGGCGGATGCTTCCGGCCGGACGGAACCCTGCTGACCTGCAATGTTGGTGACTCCCGGCTCTACCGCCTGCGGGATGCGGTGTTGAGCTGTCTGACCCGCGACCATAGCGTGTTACGGGAGCAATGTGATGCGGGCATGATCGAATCGGAAGCGAGCGGCCCGCCCGCGCTGCGCGGACTGCTGACCCGCGCCGTTGGCGTCGCCGGCTGGGTGGTGCCGGATCTGACGATTTCCATGGCGCAGATGGGGGACATTTACCTGCTCTGCTCCGACGGACTGACCGAGATGCTCGCCGATGCCGAGATTGCCGAGATCCTCGGCGCGCTGGGCGGAAATCCGCCGCTGGCCGCCGAACATCTCGTCAATCTGGCAAACGATCGGGGGGGGATGGATAATGTATCGGTTATCGTGGTGTCGTCCCGCACTCCGGGCAATGCGACGTCGAGCGAGGTTAAGGCTGGTTTCAGATAGGAAGAGTGATGCCCAGGTTGATTTTGAGCATGGATGGTCTGGTGCTGAAGGAAATGGCGCTGGAGAAGGAGCGCACGACCATCGGGCGCAAGCCGCATAACGATATCCAGATCGACAATCTGGCGATCAGCGGTGAGCACGCGGCCATTGTGACGATCTTGAACGACGCTTTCCTGGAAGACATGAACAGCACGAACGGCACCTACGTCAATGGTCAGCCGGTCAAGAAGCACGTGCTGCAGGACAAGGACGTGATCGAACTGGGCAAGTATCGCCTCAAATTCCTTGCGGACGGCGCGACGCCCCAGTCGGAGCAGGATGAAGCGATGACGTTCTCGCAGGGTGCAGCGCAGGCCGAGGGGCGCCCGGCAGCGCCGGAGCCTGCGACAGCTCCACCGTCCCCTGCGCCGGCCGCCGCGATCGGGATGATCCAGATTCTCAGTGGCACCCATGCCGGCCGCACGCTCGAATTGTCCAAGTCGCTCACCACGCTGGGCAAGCCGGGCTCCCAGGTGGCGGTCATCACGCGGCGCCCTCATGGCTACTTCATCACCCATGTGGAAGGAACCGTCTTCCCGGTGGTGAATGGGCGTGCGCTCGACGCCCAGGCCTATCGCCTGAATGACCACGACATCATCGAGATCGCCGGTGTGAAGATGGAGTTCTTCTCGCAGACGTCCGAAAGCTGACACCAATGACGAGCCGGTTGGGCGGGCGTGACTTTTGTGGTGCCCTGATTTCCGGCGGAAACGTATCCTGACGGTCCGGCATTCGATGGTTTACCGGTCCGTGACCCGGCAATTCCAATGCCGTTCTTGCGGAGATCCATGAGAACAAGATGAAGGTGCGGGTTCTGGGGTGCAGCGGCGGGATTGGTGGGCGCGGTCAGCGCACCACGGCTCTGCTCGTCGATGATGATGTGCTGATTGACGCCGGGACCGGCGTCGGCGACCTCGAGTTCGAAGCCTTGCTCGGCATCGATCACGTGTTCGTGACCCATGCCCACCTCGATCACATTGCGATGCTTCCGCTGCTCATCGATACGGTGGGGGAGGCGCGCTCCATGCCCATCGTCGTTCATGGCTCGCCCGAAACCCTGCGCATCCTGCGCTCGCATATCTTCAACTGGCTGGTATGGCCGGATTTTTCGTCGATTCCGGACCGTGGCAATCCCTTTCTGCGTTTTCGGGAATTGCGCATTGGCGAATCGGCCAATATTGGGCGGGGCCGGCGGATCACCGCACTGCCCGCGCTGCACACCGTTCCGGCGGTGGCGTTCCAGCTTTCGGGAGAGGGCGGTAGCCTGGTCTTCTCCGGGGATACGACCTACTCGGAGCCCTTGATCGAGGCGATCAACGCGATTCCCGATCTGCGCTACCTGATCGTCGAAACAGCCTTTCCCGACACCCAGCACGATCTTGCGCTGGCCTCCCGGCACTTGTGTCCAAGCTTGCTGGCGCTGTTCCTCGACCGGATCAAGGCCGATCCGGAGGTGTGGGTCACTCATCTCAAGCCGAGCCGGGCTCAGCGCACTCTCGACGAAATCGCGAAGTACCGCGGGCGCTTCACGCCCCAGGCGCTCCACAACGGCCTCGAATTCGACTTCTAGCCTCGCCGCTCCTTGAGGGGGGTGCGGATTGCGCCGTAGTATCCCCGCCGTAGTATTCCTTTTCACAGGCCCGTCACTTTCGGTGACGCGTCGCTACTTCCGGATATGGCAGAGCTATGAGCGGCACAGCTGGCAGGGCAGGCGGTGATCTGGGCTCCCGCCTGGCCTTTTTCAAGGGCCTCCAGGCGGTGACCAACCGCATTCATGCGACGGAGAACATCGATGAGATCATCTTCGAGGTGTCCGCTGAAATCTGTGCGCTATTCGCTGCCGAGCGCCTCACCGTGTATGTCGTCGATGAGAGCCGCAGCACGATTTCGTCGCGGGTGAAGACCGGACTGCACGGGGTCCGCACGATTCGCCTGCCGATTGCCGAGAACAGCGTCGCCGGTTTTGTAGCGCTGACCGGCCAGATGCTCAACATCCACGACGCCTATGACGAGCAGGAGCTGAAGGCGATCTCGGCGCGCATGGAGTTTCGTCGCGAGGTGGACGAACGGAGCGGCTATCGCAGCCACCAGATGCTGGTTGCGCCGATTGCCAGCGCGGAGGGCGAAGTGCTCGGCGTCATCCAGCTCATCAACAGTCGAAGCGGCAAGGCCTTTTCCAGCATTGCCGAAGAGGGCATACAGGGGCTCGGGCAGACGCTGGCCATCGCCTTTGCCCAACGGCGTCACGCCCTCGTCCAGCCCAAGTCGAAGTACGAGGGCCTGGTGAATGATGCCCGGCTGACGATGGCCGAGCTCGAAGGCGCCACGAGCCAGGCCCGGGAGCAGGACATCCCGCTCGAGCAACTGCTCATCGAGCAATACCGGCTCACGCCCCGCGACATCGGCAGTGCGATTTCCCGTTTCTTCGGTGTGCCTTACGAGCCTTTCCGGCCCGACCGGGTTCGTCCCCTCGATCTGCTCAGGAATCTGAAGCGCGACTACCTCCAGCAGGCCGAGTGGCTGCCGCTGGAAGAGAACCCCGATGGGCTGCTGATCCTCGTCACCGACCCGGAGCAAGCGATCGCCTCAAAGGGGGTGCAAAACGTGTTTCCGAAGGCACGGCCGGTTTACTGCGTGACGACCCACCTGGAGTTTCAGCAGACCGTTGCGCAGTTCTTCGGCGGCGCCGGCGACGATGCCTCGGTGAGCGATCTGCTGTCAGGCCTGGCGGAGGACGATGGGGATCGCCAGGCCACTGCCGAGGAGATGTCGGCGGCGGCAGACAACGAGCTCGTCAAGCTGGTGAACCGCATCATCGTCGATGCCCATCGGCAGGGGGCCTCCGACATCCATATCGAACCGCGTCCGGGCAAGGAAAAGACCCAGATCCGCTTCCGCAAGGATGGATCCCTGGTGCCCTACATCGAGGTGCCCGCCAGTTACCGTAGTCCGCTGGTGACCCGCATCAAGATCATGTGCGATCTCGACATCTCCGAACGGCGCAAGCCCCAGGATGGCAAGATCAAGTTCCGTCGCTTCGGTCCTCTCGACATCGAGCTGCGCGTCGCCACGGTGCCGACGAGCGGCGGCATGGAGGACGTGGTGATGCGCCTGCTCGCCAACAGTGAGCCGCTCCCGCTCGAGCAACTGGGGCTGCTGGACGGCAACTACCGGCGCCTCAAGGAAACCATCGCCAAGCCTTATGGCATCTTCTTCGTCTGTGGCCCGACCGGCTCGGGCAAGACGACCACGCTTCACTCCATACTGGGCTCGATCAATACCCCCGACACCAAGATATGGACGGCCGAGGATCCGGTCGAGATCACCCAGAAGGGTTTGCGGCAGGTACAGATCAACCGCAAGGCCGGGCTGGACTTCCCGACCGTCATGCGCGCCTTCCTGCGGGCCGATCCCGACGTGATCATGGTCGGCGAAATGCGCGACAAGGAAACCGTGTCGATCGGCCTCGAAGCCTCGCTGACCGGCCACCTGGTATTTAGCACGCTGCATACCAACAGCGCGCCGGAATCGGTCGTGCGCCTGCTCGACATGGGCATGGACCCCTTCAATTTCGCCGACGCACTGCTTGGCGTGCTGGCCCAGCGACTGGCCAAACGTCTGTGCGGCAAATGCAGGCAGGCCTACCAGTCGGGTGAGGACGAGGTCCGTCATCTGCTCGACGAATATTGCGAGGATCTTCACCAGACCAAGGACTTCCAGGACGATCCGGTGCGAGCGAGGGATGGGGTGCTCGCGGCGTGGCGGGGGCGTTACGCCGGCGCGGATGGCCAGTTCACCCTTTATGCGCCGGTCGGCTGCGAGCACTGCACCGGCGGCTACAAGGGCCGTGTCGGACTGCATGAACTGATGACAGGAACCGACCGGATCAAGGCGCTGATCCAGGAGCGCGCCCGTGTCGCGACACTGCTCGCCACCGCGCTTGACGAAGGCATGCGCACGCTGCGCCAGGACGGCATCGAAAAGATACTGGCCGGCCTCACCGACCTGAAGCAGGTGCGCAAGGTCTGCATTCGCTGAAGCGGTGCAGCGCTGCGGGCGGCCGGTGCCGGCCCTGCAGCTGGGGGCAGACGTCCGCTAGTCCCGCCCGGCCGTACGAAGGGACTGGGCGCCCCCTCGGGGGGCAGCGACGGAACGGAGCGTGGCGGGCGTCACCTCAGTCCAAACGGGCCAGCTTGGATTTGGCCATCGGCGGATTGCGTGCGAAATAACGCTTCAGCCCGCGTACGATGGCCTCGGCCATGCGGTCCTGGTAGGCCTCATCGTTGAGGCGCGCTTCTTCTTCGGGGTTGGAGATGAAGGCGGTTTCGACGAGGATGGACGGGATGTCCGGAGCCTTCAGCACGGCGAAGCTGGCCTGCTCGACCTCACCCTTGTGCAGGCGGTTGATGCTGCCCAGTTCGCCCAGCACGGCCTTGCCGACCTTGAGGCTGTCATTGATCGCCGCGGTTTGTGACAGATCCAGCAGGGTTCGCGCCAGGTGACCGTCCTTGACGCCGAGGTTGACCCCGCCGATCAGGTCGGCGGCGTTTTCCTTTTGTGCCAGCCAGCGTGCGGCGGTGCTCGATGCCCCTTTCTCGGATAGTACGAAGACCGAGCTGCCGCGGGCCGTCGGGCTGATGAAGGCGTCGGCGTGGATGGAGACGAAGAGGTCCGCCTGCACCCGTCGTGCCTTGGCCACGCGCTGCTGCAAAGGCACGAAGTAGTCCGCATCGCGGGTCAGCATCGCCCGCATGTTGGGTTGGGCGTCGATCCTGGCCTTCAGGCGGCGGCCGACGGACAGCGTCACGTGTTTTTCGAAGCTGCCTGACGCGCCGACGGCGCCCGGGTCTTCGCCACCGTGGCCGGGATCGATGGCGACGGTGATCAGGCGGCTGACGGTGTCCTCCTCCTCGGGCAGGGATGGGCGCGGTGGCGGCTCGCCTGCGGGTGGCTCGGTCCGGACCCGGGCGGTCTCAACCTTGTTGCGGGAGGACTCGGCGGTCTTCTGCGGCGTGTCGTCGGTGCGGCGCGGCGGGGCGCTGCCACCGGCTGCGGCCTCCTCCGGCGAGATCTTTTCCAGCAGCGCGAGCAGCGGGTCGACGGGGTCGGCCGGGTAGAGGTCGAGCACCAGGCGGTGGCCGTATTCACCGATCGGTCGCAGTGTGAAGACTTGGGGGCTCACCTCGGCCTTCAGCTCGATGACCAGGCGCACCACGCCCGGGCGGTTGCGGCCGGCCCGGATGAGCTGGATGTAGGGGTCCTGGCCGGTGATCTTGGTGGGCAGCGACTGAAGCACCTCGTTCAGTTCGACGCCCTCCAGATCCACCACCAGCCTTTCGGGATTGCGCACCAGCTGGTGGGCGAAGACCACTGCCTCGCGGCTTTCAAGAGTGATGCGGGTGTAGTCCCGGGCCGGCCAGACGCGCACGGCAATGACGGAGGTCTGTGCGGCCTGGCCGCTGCGGCTGACGAGCAGCAGCAAGGCCGCGCCGGTCGTGCCGAGGAAGCGTCGGCGATTCAGGGAGCCTGCCGGCGTGGGGCTGTGTCCGGCGGGCGCTGTGTCGGGTTGAAGTTTTCGAGACATCGTCGACCCTCCGTGCTCAGCGCGTGCAGCGCCAACTGGCGCCCGCCGTCTGTGGCGATCCGCAGTCCGATCTCCAGGTCGGCCGGGGGGAGATAGGGCTGGGCGCGGTCCGGCCATTCGACGACACGAATTCCGTCGCCGTCGAAATACTCGTCAAGGCCGGCTTCAAGAAACTCTTCGGCATGAGTGAAGCGATAAAAATCAAAGTGATATATCGGTATTCTAGAATCTTTATAAGGTTCGACCAAGGTATAAGTTGGACTCTTGACCTTGCCGTGGTGTCCGAGGCCGCGCAGCAGGCCGCGGGTCAAGGTGGTCTTGCCGGCGCCGAGATCGCCGTGCAGATAGATCGTCAGCCTGGCGGGGAGGCAGTTGGCCAGTCGTTCGCCGGCGGCCAGCGTGGCGTTTTCGTCCGCGAGGTGCAAGCCTGCGGGCGCGTCGCTATCATCTTCGGAATGAGCGGGAAGCACGATAATCCTTCTGGTGGGCAGGGAAACATGGCCTCTCTGGCCGCAGGCATCAAGGCCTGGGGGCGGGAGCTGGGTTTCGATGAGGTTGGCGTCGCGGACATCGATCTCGCGACGGCCGAGGCCGGCCTGCTGGCCTGGCTTGCGGCCGGCTTCCACGGCCGCATGGATTATATGGAGAAACACGGCACGAAGCGTTCCCGGCCGGCGGAACTGGAGCCGGGAACCGTCCGCGTGATCTCGGCCCGCATGTCCTATCTGCCGACGGCCGAGGCGGCGCTGGAGGTGCTCGGCAATCCCGAGAAGGCATACATATCCCGCTACGCGCTGGGGCGGGACTATCACAAGGTGCTGCGCGCCCGTCTGCAGCAGCTTGCTGACCGGATCGCCGGGGAGATACCCCACGCCTACCGGGTGTTCGTCGATTCGGCGCCGGTGATGGAGGTGGCGCTGGCCGAGAAGGCCGGCCTGGGCTGGCGGGGCAAGCACAGTCTGCTGCTGTCCCGTCAGGCCGGGTCATTCTTCTTCCTCGGTGAGATCTACACCGACCTGCCCCTGCCGGTGGATGCACCGACCGGCGGACATTGCGGGACATGCTCCGCGTGCATGCCGGCCTGCCCCACCGGCGCCATCGTCGCGCCCTACCGGGTCGATGCGCGGCGCTGCATCTCCTACCTGACCATCGAATTGAAGGAGAGCATCCCCGAGGCATTCCGCGCGCTGCTCGGTAACCGGATCTACGGCTGCGACGACTGTCAGCTGGTCTGCCCATGGAATCGCTTCGCACGCCTGGGTGGCGAGGCCGATTTTGCGCCGCGTCATGGACTCGACAGCGCCTCACTGGTGGAGCTGTTCTCGTGGAGCGAGGAAAGCTTCCGTGAGCGCATGGCGGGCAGCCCGATCTACCGGATCGGTCACGAACGCTGGCTGCGCAATATCGCCGTGGCGCTCGGCAACGGGCCGGGTACGCCGGCAGTGATCCGGGCGCTGGCTGCGCGGGCGGACGACCCTTCCGCAATGCTCAGGGAGCATGTCACGTGGGCGCTCCGACAGCACGATGCGCGACCGCCCGAAGGCGCGGTATAGTACGCGGCGATGGCTCGCAAACCCGTTCCCACTCCTGTTGCCGCCGGTGCGCAGGCTCCGCAGACGCTGGCGGAGGTCACCGCCATGGAGTCATGGCGGTTCGATCCGTTGTGCATCGCGGAGGACGGTCCGACGGTGAATGCCGCCAGCGAGCGTCAGGACAAATTTCGTATCAAGATGTTGATGCGCGACGGCGACCGCCGCCAGGAGACCGACCTGCTGATCCAGAAGCGCTATGCCTGGCGGGGCTACGGGCAGGTCGGGATCGAGGACGAACCCAACCAGCTCACGATGAATGCCGAACTGTTCGGCCGGGTTTATGCGACGGTTACCGTCAATATCGATTCGCCCGCCGGTCTGGCCGTCGATTCGACCTACGCGGCCGAGGCCGCAGCCTTTCGGGCCCGGGGCCGCAAGATCTGCGAATTCGGCCGTTTTGCGATCGATCCGACGGCGCGCTCGAAACGCCTGATCATGTCGCTGGTGCATCTGCTCTACATCTACGCCTACCGCGTGAAGGGCTGCACCGACATCCTCATCGAAATCAACCCGCGGCATCGCGCGTTCTACGAAAAGCTGCTCGAGTTCGAACAGATCGGCGCCGAGCGTACCTGCGAACGGGTCAAGGCGCCGGCCATCCTGATGCATGCCAGCTGTGAAAAGATCGAGCAGCGGCTGAAGGCGGTTGGCGGCAGGTGGCGCGAGTTGCCGGACGAGAAGTCCGCATACAAGTTCTGCCTGAGTCCGGAAGAAGAGAACGAACTCGTTTCGCGCCTCGGCTACTGAGCGCCCCCAGGAAACGTCCTTGACGTTTCCGCCCCCCGAGGGGGCAAGAAAACTTGGGGCGGCCCGGCGTTTTCTTGTGAGCGCTGCGAGGGGGTCGTCCGCCAGAGCGTCACCGGCTGCGACGCTCTGGCGTAGAATCCCGCTTCCCTGTCCTCAGGTCCTACCATGTCTGATATTGGCAAGCTGCCGATCGGGGTCTTCGATTCCGGTGTCGGCGGTCTCACCGTTGTGCGTGCGCTGATGGAGCGCCTGCCGCTCGAGAACATCGCCTATTTTGGCGACACCGCGCGTGTGCCCTATGGCGTCAAATCGGTGGCGACCATTGAGCACTTCACCGGTCAGATCACCGACCACCTGCTCGCCGGGGGCGTCAAGATGCTGATCGTCGCCTGCAATACGATGGCGGCAGTGGCCCTGCCCATCGTCAAGCAGAAGGCCGGCGGCATTCCGGTGCTCGACGTGATCGACGCCGGCGCCCGCGCCGCGGTGGCGGAATCGGTGTCCCGCGCGATCGGCGTGATCGGCACGCCGACCACCATCAACAGCAATGCCTACGCGCGGCGCATGCATGCGCTCGATCCCCTGGTGCGGGTGTATTCCCAAGCTTGTCCGCTCTTCGTGCCGCTGGTCGAGGAGGGCTGGCTGGATCATCCGGTCACCCGGCTGACCGCCCAGGAATATCTCAAGCCGGTCCTGGCCGAGAACGTCGATACGCTGGTGCTCGGCTGCACGCACTACCCGCTGATCAAGCCGCTGCTGCAGGATGTGGTCGGCCCGGAGGTGCGCCTCGTCGATTCGGCGATCACCGTGGCCGAGCAGGCCGCGCGCACGCTCGCCGAGCTGGGCATTGCCAACGATGGTGAGCAGCTGTCCACCTACCGTTACACCGTCACCGACATTCCGCTGCGCTTCCAGACCATCGGCGAGCGCTTTCTCGGCCGCTCGCTGGGGCGGGTGGATAAGGTCGATTGGTGATCTGAAACGGGCTGTCCGGCCGGGTAGCCTGTCCCGACTTCAAGCGTTCTTGCGCTTCTCCCACAGCACGTCGCCGCGCCCGCCAGCCCGGTTGAGCACGCGGCCGAGCACGAAGAGCAGGTCCGACAGGCGGTTGAGATACTGGCGCGGCGCGTCGTTCACCGCCTCTTCGGCGGCCAGCGCGACGATCATCCGTTCGGCCCGCCGGCAGATGGTGCGGGCCTGATGGGCCAGCGCGGCGGCGCGGGTGCCGCCGGGGAGGATGAAATCCTTCAGCGGCTCGAGGTCGTCGTTGAACCGGTCCAGTTCGTCCTCCAGGTATTGCACCTGCTTCGCGGTGATCATCTCCATGCCGGGGATGCACACCTCGCCCCCCAGGTCGAAGAGGTCGTGCTGGACGTTGGTCAGCAGGGTCCGCACGTCTTCCGGCAGTTCCTCGCAGAGCAGGACGCCGATGGCGGCGTTGGTCTCGTCCACCTCGCCCAGGGTGTGGATGCGCAGGCTGCTCTTCGACACCCGGTTGCCGTTGCCGAGGCCGGTGGTGCCGGCGTCGCCGGTGCGCGTGTAGATCTTGGAAAGGCGATGACCCATTGCTGTCTCCCGATGAAGCGGTGTGCGTGGAGCGCGGATTATCCTAGAAACGGCAGTTGGATGCGCCAGCGGGGTGGCTGCGCTTCGGGTGCTACAATTTCGCGCTTTGAAACCTGCGTTCCCCCGACCGTCGTCCGCGACGTCACCCGGAGACCCCACGCCGATGAAAAGCGCCGAAATCCGCCAGAAGTTCCTTGAATTCTTTGCCTCCAAGGGCCACCAGATCGTCGCCTCCAGCTCGCTGGTGCCCCACGAAGACCCGACCCTGCTGTTCACCAACGCGGGCATGAACCAGTTCAAGGATGTCTTCCTCGGCTTCGACAAGCGCCCCTACAGCCGCGCCACCACCTCGCAGAAATGCGTGCGCGCCGGCGGCAAGCACAACGACCTCGAGAACGTCGGCTACACCGCCCGCCATCACACCTTCTTCGAGATGCTGGGCAACTTCAGCTTCGGCGACTACTTCAAGCGCGACGCGATCAGTTACGCGTGGGAACTCCTCACCGTCGTCTTCAAGCTGCCCAAGGACAAGCTCACCGTCACCGTGTATGCCGAGGACGACGAGGCCTACGACATCTGGACCCGGGAAATCGGCGTGCCGGCCGACAAGGTGATCCGCATCGGCGACAACAAGGGCGCCCGCTACGCCTCCGACAACTTCTGGATGATGGGCGATACCGGCCCCTGCGGCCCGTGCACGGAAATTTTTTACGACCACGGCGAGCACATCTGGGGCGGCCCCCCGGGCTCGCCGGAGGAAGACGGCGACCGCTTCATCGAGATCTGGAACAACGTGTTCATGCAGTTCAACCGCGACGAGGCCGGCGTGATGCACCCGCTGCCCAAGCCCAGCGTGGACACCGGCATGGGCCTCGAGCGCATCTCGGCGGTGCTGCAGCATGTGCATGCCAACTACGAGATCGACCTGTTCCAGGCGCTGATCGCCGCCGCGGCCCGCGAAACCCGCAATGCCGACATGGACAGCCCGTCCCTCAAGGTGCTCGCCGACCATATCCGCGCCTGCGCCTTCCTGATCGCCGACGGGGTGATCCCCGGCAACGAGGGCCGCGGCTACGTGCTGCGCCGGATCATCCGTCGCGCCATCCGCCACGGCTACAAGCTCGGCGCCCGCGCCGCCTTCTTCCACAAGATGGTGCCCGACCTCGTTGCCGAGATGGGTGCGGCCTATCCTGAACTGGTCTCCGGTCAGCAGCGCATCGTCGACATCCTCAAGCAGGAGGAGGACCGCTTCTTCGCCACCATCGAGAACGGCATGACCATCCTCGAAGGCGAACTCGCGGCGATGGCCGCTGCCGACAACACCGTGTTCAACGGCGAGACCGCCTTCAAGCTGCACGACACCTTCGGCTTCCCGCTGGATCTCACCGCCGACGTGTGCCGCGAGCGCGACGTGACCGTCGACGGCGCCGCCTTCGACGCGGCGATGGCCCGCCAGAAGGAGCAGGCCCGCGCCGCCGGCAAGTTCAAGATGGCTGCCAATCTCGACTACGACGGCCCGGCCACCACCTTCCACGGCTACGACAGCCTGGAGGCCAAGGGCAATGTGCTGGCCCTCTACAAGGACGGCGTGCCGGTCAACGAACTGGCCGAGGGCGAGATGGGCGTGGTGGTGCTCGACGACACTCCCTTCTACGCCGAATCCGGGGGCCAGGTCGGCGACCGCGGCGAACTGCGCTCGGTGCATGGCATCTTCGCGGTCGAAGACACGCAGAAGATCCAGGCCACCGTGTTCGGCCACCACGGCGTCGTCACCACCGGCAAGCTCAGCGTCGGCAACGGCGTCGCCGCCCGGGTCGACACCCAGGCCCGCGCCCGCACCGCCCGCCACCACTCGGCCACCCACCTGATGCACAAGGCCCTGCGCGAAGTGCTCGGCAGCCACGTGCAGCAGAAGGGCTCGCAGGTCGACCCCGACAAGACCCGCTTCGACTTCGCCCACACCCAGCCGGTGACGGCCGACGAGATCGCCCGCATCGAGCGCATCGTCAATGACGAGATCCTCGCCAACGCCGCCACCGACGCCAGCGTGATGGATATCGAATCCGCCCAGAAGACCGGCGCGATGATGCTCTTCGGCGAAAAGTACGGCGACGAGGTCCGTGTGCTCACCATCGGTTCGTCGAAAGAACTCTGCGGCGGCACCCACGTGGCCCGCAGCGGCGACATCGGCCTGTTCAAGATCACCCTCGAAGGCGGCGTCGCCGCCGGTGTGCGGCGCATCGAGGCGGTGTGCGGCGATGTCGCGGTGGCCCGGGTGCAGGATCAGCAGAAACTGATCGACGGCGTCACCGGCGCCCTCAAGGCCCAGCCGCAGGAGGTGCTGACCCGCGTCGGCCAGGTGATCGACACCATCAAGTCCCTCGAAAAGGAACTCGCCCGTCTGAAGAGCAAGCTCGCCGCCAGCCAGGGCGACGACCTCGCCGCCCAGGCCCAGGAGGTCGCCGGTGCCAGGGTGCTCGCCGCGATGCTGGAAGGGGCCGACGTGGCCACGCTGCGCGAAACCCTCGACAAGCTCAAGGACAAGCTGAAGAGCGCAGCCATCGTGCTGGCCACCGTCAATGACGAGGGCAAGGTCAGCCTGATCGCCGGCGTCACTGCCGATCTCACCGGCAAGGTCAAGGCCGGCGAACTGGTCAACATGGTCGCCCAGCAGGTCGGCGGCAAGGGCGGCGGCCGGCCCGACATGGCCCAGGCCGGCGGCACCGACGCGTCGGCGCTGCCCGCGGCGCTGGCCTCGGTGGCCGGTTGGGTGGGCGGCAAGCTGGGCTGATCTCCGGGCGCCTGCCGGCCCGAGTGGCCGGCAGGCGCCCGGTGCGGCAATTCCCTCGCCTCCGTTGAGATGACTGGCTATCTCGAGTTCAAATCGCGGGATAAAAAGTTCAAGTCCGGACATCTCGAGTTCAAACCGCGGGATCAAAAGTTCAAGTCAGCGCATCTCGAGTTCAAACCGCGGGATCAAAAGTTCAAGTCAGCGCATCTCGAGTTCAAACCGCGGGAGCAAAAGTTCAAGTCCGGACATCTCGAGTTCAAACCCCGGGACAAAAAAGTTCAAGTCAGCGCATCTCGAGTTCAAACCGCGGGAGCAAAAGTTCAAGTCCACGCATCTCCAGTCCTGGTTTTCAGTACGTGGATCAAGTCCGCTGCCGCTTGAGTGACAGACGCCCCGGGGTGTTGACCGCGGGGCGTCGGGATGGCGTCGGTCGAAGGTTCAGAACGGCAGCTTGACCCCTGGCCACACGCCTTCGATGGCGCGGCGGAAGTCGGCCTGGATGCGGGCGATGGCGGTTTCGCTGTCGGCTTCGAAGCGCAGCACGACCACCGGGGTGGTGTTGGACGGGCGGGCGAGGCCGAAGCCGTCGGGGTATTCGACGCGCACGCCGTCGATGGTCAGGATGCTTTCGGCACCGTCGAAGCGGGCTTCGGCCTTGAGCTTGGCGACCAGCGCGAAGGGCTCGCCTTCGTTCATCTTGATGTTGAGCTCGGGGGTGCTGACGGCGTTGGGCAGACTCTTGAGGACCGGGTTGGCGTCGGCGTGGCGGGACAGGATCTCGAGCAGGCGGGCGCCGGTGTACAGGCCGTCGTCGAAGCCGTACCAGCGTTCCTTGAAGAACACGTGGCCGCTCATCTCGCCGGCCAGCGGGGCGCCGGTTTCCTTGAGTTTGGCCTTGACCAGCGCGTGGCCGGTGTTCCACATGGTCGGCTTGCCGCCGCGGGCGGTGATCCAGCCGGCCAGGTTGCGGGTGCATTTGACGTCGTAGATGATCTCGCCGCCCGGCACGCGGGACAGCACGTCTTCGGCGAAGAGCATCAGCTGGCGGTCGGGGAAGATGATCTCGCCGTCCTTGGTGACGACGCCCAGGCGGTCGCCGTCGCCGTCGAAGGCCAAGCCGATCTCGGCGTCGGTGTCGCGCAGCGCGCGGATCACGTCGGCGAGGTTCTCGGGCTTGGAGGGGTCGGGGTGGTGGTTGGGGAAGTTGCCATCGACTTCGCAGAACAGCTCGACCAGTTCGCAGCCGAGGCGCTTGAAGAGCCCGGGAGCGACCGCGCCGGCCACGCCGTTGCCGCAGTCCATCACCACCTTCATCGGGCGGGCGAGCTTCACGTCGCCGACGATCCTGTCGATGTAGGCGGGCACCACGTCGGCCTGGCTGAGCTTGCCGGGGACGGCGGCGCTGACCAGATTGCCGTCGATGATGCGCTGGCGCAGGGCCTGGATCAGTTCGCCGAACAGGGTCTGGCCGCCGAGAACCATCTTGAGGCCGTTGTAGTCGGGCGGGTTGTGGCTGCCGGTGACCGACACGCAGGAATTGGTGCCCAGTTCGTAGGCGGCGAAGTAGGTGAGGGGGGTGGGCACGCAGCCCACGTCGATCACGTCGACCCCGGCCGCGCGGATGCCATCGGAAAGGGCGCCGGCCAGTTCGGGGCCGGACAGGCGGCCGTCGCGACCGACCGCGATGGCCTGCTGGCCGCGGGCGACGGCCTCGGAGCCGAGGGCGTGGCCGATGGCGCGGACAGCTTCGGCGGTCAGGGTCTTGTCGACGATGCCGCGGATGTCATAGGCCTTGAAGATCTCGGGGGCGGGAACGAACATGCGGAAAGCTCCGGTGGGAAACAATGAAAGCTGGATTATACGCAGCGCAGGAGGGCCCTTCGGTGCCCCGGGCGCGATCGGCTGAGAAGCGCTTCAGCCTTGGTGGCTGTCCGTGAAAAAGCGCACGAGGCGACGGGGCAGCCAGTCCAGCCGGCCGGGCCAGCGGCCGCCGACGAAGCCCACGTGACCGCCCTCGTCGGGTTGCTCGAGGCGCACGAACGGTGAGACTTCATGCCTGCGTGGCAGGTGACGGGCCGGCAGGAAGGGGTCGTTGAGGGGGTTGATCAGCAGGGTCGGCACGCGGATGCCGGACAGGTGGGGCTTGCTGGAGGCGCGCCGCCAGTAGTCGTCGGTGCCGCGAAAGCCATGCAGCGGGGCGGTGACGAGTTGGTCGAAGTCGTAGAGGCTGGCGGCTCGCCGCACCGCGTCGAGGTCGAACAGACCGGGGTGGTGGTGCAGTTTCGCGGCGGCCTTGAGCTTCAGCGTGCGCAGGAAGTGGTGGGTGTAGAAGCGGTTGAAGCCGCGTCCGAGCGCGTGGCCGGCGGCGCCGAGATCGACCGGTGGGCAGATCGCCGCCGCGGCGTCGATGGTGTTGGCGGCGTCGGTGCCGCGGGTGCCCAGCCACATGAGCAGCGCGTTGCCGCCGAGCGAAACGCCGGCGGCGAAGCGCGGCACGCCGGGAAAGCGCGTGGCCAGGCGCTCGAGGATCCAGCCGATCTCGTCGGCGTCGCCCGAGTGGTAGGCGCGGGGCAGCAGGTTGGGCTCGCCGGAGCAGCCGCGAAAATGTGGCACGACGCCGTTCCAGCCGAGGCGCGCCAGTTCGCGCATCAGGCTGCGCGCATAGGGCGAGCGGCTCGAGCCCTCCAGGCCGTGGAAGAGGACCAGCAACGGGGCGCCGGGGCGCTCGGGCAGCCAGTCCAGGTCGATGAAGTCGGCATCCGGCGTGGGCCAGCGTTCGCGCCGGAAGGCGGGCAGCGGGCCCTGGCAGAGCTGCGGCCAGAGGGTTTGCAGGTGGCCGCCGGGCAGCCAGCGCGGGGCGCGGTAGGAGGGCGGCGGGGCGGCGGCACGAAAGCCTATGCTCATGCGGCCCTCAAGGCTCCTCGAAGCGGTCGACTGCCGTTTCTAGGTTCAATGCACGACGTGGGGGCTGTCGCTGGCGTGCAGGTTGTCGATGTCCGGCGACGGGGAGGCGTGGTGCAGCACCATGCGCCAGCCGATCGCGCCGCGGATGAAGATGTTGGTGGCGATGATCGGCGGGTGCAGGCGGTGGTCGCCTTCGAGGTGGATACGTTGCTGGACGGTGTGCACCGCGGTCATCACGTTGAACCAGCGCACCGGCTGGGTCGGTTGCACGTGAATGCGGGTGCCGCTGGCGAAGAGCTGGCGCCAGGATTCGCGGATCGCCGCAAGGCCGACGAGGCGGATGCTTCCCGGGTGGATGCACACGACCTCTTCGTCTTCCGACCACACCGCCATCATCCCGTCGAGATCGGCGCGGGCCAGCGCGGCGTAGAAGGCGGTTTCGGCGTCCTCGGGCGAGGTGAAGATCGGACTCTTCATGCGTGGGGCTTTCGAGGCTTGCGGCAGATGCGACGCGGGGGCGTTGCCGCCCCCGCGATGGTCACTGACCGGCTGGCCGTCCGGTCAGTGATGACCCTTGGGCAGTTCGCCGGTAAAGACGTACTGGGCGCCGCAATAGGGGCAGGTGGCCTTGCCGTCGGTGGTGACATCGAGGAAGACGCGCGGATGCCGCGCCCACAGCGGGGCATCGGGCATCGGGCAGTGCAGCGGCAATTGCTTCGCGCTCACCTCGATCGGCTTGGTCTTGTCCTGATTTTCGGGCATGGATATCTCCCCTGCTGTTCAGACGCGGGTCAGCCAGTGCTCGTATTCCGGCGCCTTGCCATTGACGATGTCGAAGAAACGCTGCTGCAGCTTGTGGGTGATCGGGCCGCGCTTGCCTTCGCCGATGATGCGCCCGTCCACGTCGCGGATCGGGGTGACTTCGGCGGCGGTGCCGGTGAAGAAGGCTTCGTCGGCGATGTAGATGTCGTCGCGGGTGATGCGCTTGGAGATCACGTCGAGGCCGAACTCCTTGGCGACCTGGATCACCGAGGAGCGGGTGATGCCGGTGAGGGCGGAGGCGATTTCGGGTTCGTAGATCGCTCCGTCCTTGATCACGAAGAGGTTCTCGCCGGCACCTTCGGCAACGAAGCCGTTGGTGTCGAGGAGCAGCGCTTCGTCATAGCCGGCCTCGGTGGCTTCGGCGTTGGCGATGATCGAGTTGGCGTAGGTGGAGGACAGCTTGGCGCGCGGCATCGTCACGTTGACGTGGTGGCGGGCGTAGGACGAGATCTTCACGCGGATGCCGTTCTCGAGGGCTTCCTCTCCGAGGTAGGCGCCCCACGGCCAGGCGGCGATAGCCACATGCACGGTGGCGCCCTTGGTGGAGATGCCCATCTTTTCGGAGCCGTAGAAGGCGATCGGGCGCAGATAGCAGGATTCGAGCTTGTTGGCGCGGACCACTTCGAGCTGGGCTTCCATCAGGACATCCTTCGAGTAGGGGATGTCCATCATGTAGATCTTGCCGGAGTTGAGCAGACGCTGGGTGTGCTCGGCGAGGCGGAAAATGGCGGTGCCCTTGACGGTGTTGTACGCGCGGACGCCCTCGAAGACGGCCAGGCCGTAGTGGAGGGAGTGGGTGAGCACGTGGGTGGTCGCCTCGCGCCACGGGACGAGCTTGCCGTCGTACCAGATGAAACCGTCGCGGTCTGCCATTGACATGGTGGGGATCTCCTGCTGGGAACATTAAATTTAAGCGCAGGATTCTAGCGCATTCTGCAAGTCTGCGGACCCGTCGCCCCCAAGAGGGTAAAATCGCCGCTTTCGCCCTGGGGAGCGTCGATGAGGATCTGGAAGCCGAATGTCACGGTCGCCGCGGTGGTCGAGCGTGATGGCCGCTTTCTGGTGGTCGAGGAGGAGACCGAGGACGGTCTGCGCTTCAATCAGCCGGCCGGCCATCTCGAGCAGGGCGAGTCGCTGGTGCACGCCGCGGCCCGCGAGGCGCTCGAGGAGACCGCTCACCAGTTCCGGCCGGAGTTCCTGGTCGGGATCTACCAGTGGCCGCGGCCGGCCGGCGACATCACCTACCTGCGCTTCGCCTTCGGCGGGACGGTCACCGGTTTCGAGCCCGAGCGCCAACTCGACAGCGGCATCCTGCGGGCGGTGTGGATGAGTATCGACGAGTTGCGGACGACCCGCGCGCGGCATCGCAGCCCGCTGATCCTGCAATGCTGCGAGGATTACCTGGCCGGCCGGCGCTTCCCGGTGGATATCATCCGGCATTACGACGCGTGAACAGGAAGCAGGGGCTGGCGGCGCTGTTGTTCGCCGGCCTGGCCGGTGGGGCTGCACAGGCCGACGAGCAGGTGACGATCTGCTACAACTACGGCTGTCTCGTGCAGACGGAGGTGTCGTTTTCGGAGCCGCAGCTGGAGGAAGTCGCGGCGCGCATGCTGCGTGCGGAGTCGGCCGTGGAGGAGCGGGCCATCGTCGCGCAGGTGATTGGTCAGCTGTACCGCTGGGCGGGCGAGCAGTCGCCGATCGGTGCCGACCGGCCGGGCGACTATCTGGATGCGGGGGTGGAGGGGATGATGGACTGCATCGATCATGCCCATTCCACGACCCGGCTGCTGCAACTGCTCGAAGGGCGCGGGCTGCTGCGTTTCCATCGGGTGGATCCGATCCGGCGGCGCGTGCGCTGGCTGGTCGCCGTGCATTTCTCTGCGGTGCTGCAGGAGCGTGGGGAGAGCGGCGGGCGTTTTGTGGTGGATTCCTGGTTCGGGGAGCACGGTGATCCGGCCGTGGTGCTGCCCCTGGAAGATTGGCTGAATGGAGAGGGACCGAATGTCTCGTAAGGAAAAAGTCGTGGTCGGCATGTCCGGCGGCGTGGATTCGTCGGTGGCGGCGCTGGAACTCAAGCGGCAGGGCTATGAGGTGATCGGCCTGTTCATGAAGAACTGGGAGGACGACGACGACGACGAGTACTGCTCAACCCGCCAGGATCTGGTGGATGTGGTGTCGGTGGCCGACGTGCTCGGGATCGAGCTGGAGGTCGTCAATTTTTCCAGGGAGTACAAGGAGCGCGTGTTCGCCGACTTCCTGCGTGAATACGAGGCCGGCCGCACGCCGAACCCGGACATCCTGTGCAATTCGGAGATCAAGTTCCGCGCCTTTCTCGACCATGCGCTGGCGTTGGGCGCCGACCGCATCGCCACCGGCCACTACGCCCAGGTGCGGGAATGGACCAACGACGGTCGCACCGAATTCCAGCTGCTGAAGGCGGAGGACGGCACCAAGGATCAGAGCTACTTCCTCTACCGACTCAATCAGGAGCAGCTATCGAAAACCTTGTTTCCGATAGGTCATCTCTACAAGCGCGACGTACGCAGGATGGCCGAGGCGGCCGGCCTGCACGTCCATGCCAAGAAGGATTCGACCGGCATCTGCTTCATTGGCGAGCGGCCGTTCCGGGAGTTCCTGTCCCGCTACCTGCCGGCGAAGCCGGGGGAGATCCGTACGCTGGACGGTGACAAGGTGATCGGTCAGCACCAGGGTCTGATGCACCACACCATCGGCCAGCGCAAGGGGCTGCTGATCGGCGGCATCAAGGGCAATCAGGACGATGCCGGCGAGCACGACGCCTGGTATGTCGCGCAGAAGGACGTGGCCAAGAACGTGCTGTACGTGGTGCAGGGCCACGACCATCCGGCGCTGCTGAAGGAGCGTCTGGTCGCGGCCGAGCTGAGCTGGGTGGCGGGGCGCGATCCGCGCACGCATTGGGTGTACACCGCCAAGCCGCGCTACCGCACGCCCGACGCCCCCTGCGAAATCGATGCGCTGGCGGACGGTCGCGCCGAGATCGCCTTTGCCCAGCCGCAGTGGGCGGTGACGCCGGGGCAGAGTGTGGTGATCTACGAGAGCCGGGTCTGCCTGGGCGGCGGGATCATCGTGGCCTGAGCGGCGCTGGCGGCAAAACCGAACGGCAAAACCAGACGGGCTCCGCAATGGGGAGCCCGTTCTGCGTGGATGCCGGCTTTCGTTCAGGGCGTCTGCGCCAGCCGGATCGTCGCGTACGACCAGTTGCGATCCCAGGCGCCGCGGACCAGGTTCGGATATTCGGCGCGGCCCAGGCTGCCGTTGTAGCGGCCCAGTGCGCGGAACAGATCGCCCTTCTCGATGTCGAGGTAGTGGCGCAGGATCGTGCAGCCGAAGCGCAGGTTGGTGCGCATGTGGAAGAGGTTGGTGTCCTGGCTGCCGATCAGTCTGGCCCAGAAGGGCATGACCTGCATGTAGCCGCGGGCACCGGCGCCGGAGATCGCGTACTTCTTGAAACCGCTCTCGACCTGGATCAGCCCCAGTACCAGTTGTGGATCGAGGCCGGCGCGGGTGGCCTCGTAATGCACGGAGCGCAGGAGCTCGGAGCGGTAGGCTTCGTCGGGGATGCGCGGGGCCAGGCGCCGCGACATCTCGGTCAGCCAGCGTGCCCGCTCGGGCGAGCGCAGGAAGTCCGGATCGAGGGGAGGCTGGTCGGCGACCGCCGCGTGCAGCGCGGCCTGCACGCTGGCGGCCAGCGGTTCGTATTGCTGGTTGCCCGCCCGCGCGACCGTCGCGCCGCCTGCCAGCAGCAGGGTGGCGAGGAGGGTGACGACGGCCTGGCGCGGGTGGTGCATCGTCAGCCTTTCAGCCGGGCGATGACGGTGGCGGCCACGTCGGCGACGGACAGTCTGGTGGCCTCGGCATCGCGACGGCCCTGGTACTCGACGACACCTTCCTTCAGGCCGCGGTCGCCGATCACCACGCGGTGCGGCGTACCGATCAGCTCGTTGTCGGCGAGCAGCGAGCCCGGGCGCTCGTCGCGGTCGTCGAGGAAGGCATCGATGCCGGCGGCGACGAGTTCGCGATAGAGCTTGTCGGCGGTTTCGCGCACCGCTTCGGATTTGGCGTAGCCCATCGGCACGATGGCCACCTGGAAGGGGGCGATGGCGTCCGGCCAGATGATGCCGCGGGCGTCGTTGTTCTGCTCGATGGCGGCGCCGAGGATCCGCGACACGCCGATGCCGTAGCAGCCCATCTCCATGATCTGCTCCTTGCCCTGCTCGTTGAGAAACTTGCAGCCCAGGGTTTCGGAGTACTTGGTGCGCAGCTGGAAGATGTGGCCGACTTCGATGCCACGGCAGATTTCCAGCGTGCCCTTGCCATCCGGCGATGCGTCGCCGGCCACCACGTTGCGCAGGTCGGCGATTTCGGCTTCGGGGAAGTCCCGGCCGATGTTGACGCCGGTGTAGTGGTAGTCGTCCTCGTTGGCGCCGGTGACGAAATCGGCCATGGCCGCCACCGTGCGGTCCATCACCACGCGGCCGGCGAAGCCCACCGGGCCGAGGGAGCCGGCGTTGGCACCGAAGGCGGCGAGGATGTCGGCGGGCGTCGCGAAGGTCAGCGGATTCCTGACGCCGGCGATCTTCTGGGCCTTGACCTCGTTCAGTTGGTGGTCGCCACGCAGCAGGAGCAGCACCGGCTTGCCGCCGCTGGCGTCGTCGCCTTCGACGACGATGGCCTTGACGGTGAGTTCGGCGGAAATTTTCAGGAAGGCGGCCAGTTCATCGATGGTCTTGACGCCGGGGGTATGAACCTTGCCCAGCGTGGCAGCCGCGGCAGGACGGGGCGTCGTGGGGGAGACGGCCTCGGCCAGCTCGACGTTGGCCGCGTAGTCGGAGGCCGGGCAGTAGGCGATGTCGTCCTCGCCGGTTTCGGCGATCACGTGGAACTCGTGGGAGCCGGTGCCGCCGATGGAGCCCGTGTCGGCCGCCACCGCGCGGAACTTGAGGCCGAGTCGGCTGAAGATGCGGTGGTAGGTGTCGTACATGTTGCGGTATTCACGCTGCAGATCCTCGAAGGAGGCATGGAAGGAGTAGCCGTCCTTCATGGTGAATTCGCGGCCCCGCATCACGCCGAAACGGGGGCGGATCTCGTCGCGGAACTTGCTCTGGATCTGGTAGAAGTGCCGGGGCAGCTGACGGTAGCTCCGGAGCTCCTTGCGGACCACATCGGTGATGACTTCCTCGTGGGTCGGGCCGATCACGAAGTCGCGGTCGTGACGGTCTTTGATGCGCAGCAGTTCGGGGCCGTAGAAATCCCAGCGGCCCGATTCCTGCCACAGTTCGGCCGGTTGTACGGCAGGCATCAGCACCTCGATCGCGCCGGCGTGGTTCATTTCTTCCCTCACGATGGCCTCCACCTTGCGCAAGGCGCGCAGGCCCAGCGGCATCCAGGTGTAGATGCCACCGGCGAGACGTTTGATGAGCCCCGCGCGCATCATCAGCTTGTGGCTGATGACTTCGGCGTCGGAGGGGGCTTCCTTGAGGGTCGAGAGGAAGAACTGGGAGGCGCGCATGAACGGAATCCATTGAGAATACAGCCGCTTATTTTAGCGTGCACGGGCCGCTTGGCGGGTCGGCGAATGATGCCCCGAAACAGGCTGGCTCCTTTCACGGGCGGGGGAAATGTGGAAGAATTCCGGCCAGTTCATGAATTAAAGGTTGCACCATGCTCGACCGTGAGGGCTTTCGGCCTAACGTCGGCATCATTCTGGTGAATGCGCGCAACGAGGTTTTCTGGGGCAAGCGGATACGAGAGCATTCCTGGCAGTTTCCGCAGGGCGGAATCAAGCACGGCGAGTCGCCGGAGCAGGCCATGTACCGTGAGCTCTTCGAAGAAGTCGGCTTGAAGCCTGAGCACGTCCGCATCATCGGCCGCACCCGCGGTTGGTTGCGTTACGAGGTGCCCAAGCACTGGATCAAGCGCGAGTGGCGCAACACCTACCGCGGCCAGAAACAGATCTGGTTTCTGCTGCGGCTGGTGGGGCGCGATTCCGACGTCTGCCTGCGTGCCAGCACTCACCCGGAGTTCGATGCCTGGCGTTGGAGTTACTACTGGGTTCCGCTTGAGGCGGTCATCGAGTTCAAGCGGGGCGTCTATCAGTTGGCGCTTCTCGAACTGGCCCGGCTGCTGTTTCGCGATCGCCTGTTCGATATTCCGGACGGTTATCGTATGTTCGGTGCGCCGGTGGAATCGTCGGACTTGCCTCGTTCGACCTCGGGCTTGTGGCGCTGTCGCGGAGTGGGGGGGGCCGGAACCGCTTGTTCGAGGCGGCGATCCCGGCTTGGGCGTTGCGGCGGCCGGATACTGGCGGACCTTTGGTCCGGCCCTGCGAGAGGTTGTAGAATCGCCGCTCCGCCCTACGGTGAAGACCCCCATGGATTCGTGTTTCCACCGCCTGCGGCCAGGTGCCGCGTCGCTGTTGGTCGTCATGATGTTGTCGGCCCCGGTTGCCTGGGCCCAGTCCCGGGCGCTGTTCGAGGAGGCGCCGAAGGCCGAGTGGAAGGAAGTTGAAACCACCTTGCCGACCTATCCGGCGTCGGCCGATTTGATCCCCTTTTCCGTCAGCCCGGCCGCCACCGCGCGTTTTTTCATCGACGGGAAGTCTCTACGCCTTGGGGAGGACGGGGTGCTGCGCTTCACGCTGCTTGTCCGTGCTGCGGGAGGGGCCGAGAACCTCAGCTATGAGGGCATACGCTGCGATACCGCCGAGCGCAAGCTTTACGCGACCGGCCGCGGCAACGGTGAATGGGCACGCGTGCGCAGCGAGGCGTGGTTGCGCATCGAGGATAATTCCCGTAACCGGCAGCATGCGGTGCTCGCCAAGGATTTCTTCTGTCCCCCTAGCGCAGCGCGTCCATCCGTGACGGAGATCATCCAGTCGCTCCGCCGAGAGGCGGGGTTACGCTGAGCAAACCAAATTTCGAGCGGGCCAGAAATGATTGATCAATTGATTATCGGTTTTGACAAGGCGCTGAGGACCGTTTTTGCCCAGGCGCATACGGTGCGCCCTGTGCCTGGCGATTCCCTCTCCGAGGCGGACCTGTCGGACGAAGAGAGGCGTCACGCTGCGGGGCTGATGCGGGTGAACCACTGTGGGGAAATCTGTGCCCAGGCGCTTTATCAAGGGCAGGCGCTGATGTCCGCGGATGCCGCGATCAAGGGCGCGCTGGAGGGCGCCGCCCACGAGGAAACCGAACACCTTGCGTGGACGGAGCAACGGATTGCCGAACTCGGCGGGCACAAGAGCCTGCTTAATCCCTTGTGGTACGGGGGATCTCTGGCGATCGGCTTGCTCGTCGCGCGTTTCGGCGACCGGGTGAATCTCGGTTTTCTGGCCGAAACGGAGCGTCAGGTCGAGGCCCACCTGAAGAGTCATCTGGATCGCCTGCCTGCCCAGGACATGCGTTCGCGGGCGATCGTCGGGCAGATGAAGGCCGACGAAGTGGCCCACGCCGAGACGGCGCTGAACTTGGGTGCGGCCGAACTGCCAATGCCAGTGAAGGCCGCCATGAAGGCGACCTCGAAGGTGATGACCAGCGTAGCCTACTGGGTGTAGCGGGCGGACACCCAGGGTTCAGACCTCGACGATTTCCCAGGTGTGGTCGATCTCGGCGGTCTTGGCGAGCATGATGGTCGCCGAGCAATATTTTTCGTAGGAGAGCTTGATCGCCCGTTCCACCGATTCGGGCTTGAGCTGACGGCCGCTGACCGTGTAATGGAAAGCGATCCGGGTGAAGACCTTGGGGTCTGTTTCCGCCCGTTCAGCTGTCAGGCTCACCCTGCAGTCGGTGACGTCCTGGCGGCCGCGCTTGAGAATGAGCACGACATCAAAGGCGGTGCAGCCTCCTGCGCCCGCCAGCATCATTTCCATCGGTCGCGGGGCCAGGTTGCGACCCCCTGCCTCAGGGGCGCCGTCCATGGCGACGATGTGTCCGGACCCGGTTTCGGCCAGGAAGGTCATACTGTCACCCCCAGCCCAATTGACCACACACTCCATCCTTCATTCCTCGTTCGTCAGCGCCTGGAGGCGCCTTGGTTTGCGTTCCGGATGAAGGATTGTAGTGTAGCCGACCTGCCTTGGGTGGCCGGCGACCGCCAGGAAGATTTGCTGCGACGCAGCATTATGATTGCCCGTTTTTGAAAACACACTTTTATAATTTCACCTGAAATACTTAGAGGCTGCCCGCAATGCCATATCTTGCCTAGATTGTTTGCCTATAAGTGGTTTTGATGTTTTTATTAAAATATTTATACTGCGGCGCACAAGAGAGGGCTTGATTCCTTTTGGGTGCGTGGTGATAATGAACGCAGTCGAGTTGCTTTGTTGTTCGAGGCGGCTCAAAGGTGTCTCCTCCACCCTCCTCCTTTGGTGTGGATTTAGCGCAGATCCTCCAGATCTGCGCTTTTTTTTAGCCGTGCGCCACCTGGCGGGCGTGCCTGTGCCGATCGCAATGCCCGCGGGTGCTCCGCCATCCCGGGCGATCCGGACGGAAGGTGTTCGATTATGTTTGACACGCCTCGTAGATCTCCTTTAGAATCTGCGGCTTTCCGAATTATGGTCGTTCCCGGTGCCGGGAAAAGTCTGAGGAATCTTCATGAAAACGTTTTCTGCCAAGCCGCATGAGGTCAAGCGCGACTGGTTCGTTGTCGATGCGACGGACTTGGTCCTTGGTCGGCTTGCTTCCGAAGTTGCGCGTCGCTTGCGCGGCAAACACAAGGCCATCTACACGCCGCATGTGGATACCGGTGACTACATTGTGGTGGTCAATGTCGACAAGCTCCGTGTGACCGGCAACAAGGCCCAGGACAAGAAGTACTACCGCCACTCCGGCTACCCGGGCGGCATCTACGAAACCAACTTTACCAAGCTGCAGCAGCGCTTCCCCGCTCGCGTGCTGGAGAAGGCCGTCAAGGGCATGCTGCCCAAGGGGCCGCTCGGCTATGCGATGCTCAAGAAGATGAAGTGCTATGCCGGCGCCGAGCATCCGCACGCCGCCCAGCAGCCCAAAGTTCTCGCGATCTAACAGGAGCCGATAATGGCTGTGACTTACAACTACGGTACCGGTCGCCGCAAGTCGGCTGTTGCCCGCGTCTTCATCAAGAAGGGCTCCGGCAATATCGTCGTGAATGGCAAGCCGGTCGACCAGTTCTTCTCCCGCGAAACCGGCCGCATGATCGTGCGCCAGCCGCTGGTCCTGACGAACTTCGTCGATACCTTCGACATTCTTGTCAACGTCACCGGCGGCGGTGAGTCCGGTCAGGCCGGTGCCGTTCGTCACGGCATCACGCGTGCCTTGATCGACTACGATGCGGAGCTCAAATCCCCGCTGAAAAAAGCCGGGCTGGTGACTCGCGACGCCCGTGAGGTCGAGCGTAAGAAGGTCGGTTTCCGCAAGGCGCGTCGTCGCAAGCAGTTCTCGAAGCGTTGATCGTTTCGATGGTTTTATCAAAAGGCCGCCTTCGGGCGGCTTTTTGTCATCTTGACGTAGTATGTTCAGATGGCCCCGGGCGTTGTCGGGGCGAGGCTTGGTTCAATTCCTGTTGGGGGCGAGCATGATCAAGGTTGGTGTGGTTGGTGGTACCGGGTATACCGGGGTTGAGTTGCTGCGTCTGCTTGCGCAGCACCCGGAGGTCGAGCTCAAGGCGATCACCTCCCGTGGCGATGCCGGGGTGCCGGTGGCCGACATGTTTCCGAGCCTGCGTCGTCGAGTCGATCTGTGTTTCGTCGATCCGCAGGCGGCTGATCTCGGTGCTTGCGACGTGGTCTTCTTTGCCACGCCCAATGGCATTGCCATGCAGCAGGCGGCCGCTCTGGTTGCTGCGGGGGTCAAGGTCATTGATCTCGCCGCTGATTTCCGTATTACAGACGTTGCTGAGTGGGAAAAGTGGTATGGGATGAAGCATGCTTGTCCGGACTTGGTGGCGGAGGCGGTCTATGGTTTGCCCGAAGTGAACCGCGAAGTCATCAGGGGGGCGCGGGTGATTGCGAACCCTGGTTGTTATCCGACGGCCGTCCAGCTGGGTTTTCTGCCGCTCGTCGAGTCGGGCGTGATTGAGCTCGACGGCCTGATCGCTGACGCCAAGTCGGGGGTTTCGGGGGCCGGTCGAAAGGCAGAGACCCACATACTGTTCTCCGAGTCGGCCGACAACTTCCAGGCCTACGGTGTTGCCGGTCATCGTCATCTGCCGGAAATCCGTCAGGGGCTGTCGCGCTACGCGAAGGCGCCGGTCGGTCTGACCTTCGTTCCTCACCTCACGCCGATGATTCGTGGCATCCATGCGACCCTCTACGCTCGCCTGCAAAAGGATGTAGATATCCAGGCCTTGTTTGAGGAGCGTTTTGCCGGCGAGGCTTTCGTGGATGTGATGCCCAGGGGCGCACACCCGTCGACCCGTTCAGTGCGCTCGGCGAACATGTGTCGTATCGCGGTTCATCGCCCTCAGGGCGGTGACATGGTCGTCGTGCTGTCGGTCATCGACAATCTGGTCAAGGGCGCCGCAGGGCAGGCGGTACAGAACATGAACATCCTGTTCGATTTGCCGGAAACGGCGGGCCTGAATCAGCTTCCGCTGATGCCCTGAACTAAATTCGAGTAATTTTGTCGACTATTTGTTGCCCATGCCTTGACCGAGCTTGGAGGGCTGACCATAATCCGAAAATAAATTTGAAGGAGTTGTTTGATGAATGCTGTAACCGAGACCCCGAGCGTGCTGGTGTTCACCGATAGCGCTGCTGGCAAAGTGAAAGATCTGATCGCCGAGGAAGGCAATCCCGAGTTGAAGCTGCGCGTATTTGTGAGCGGCGGTGGTTGCTCCGGTTTCCAGTATGGTTTCACCTTCGACGAGATCCGCAACGACGACGATACCGTGCTGGAAAAGGACGGGGTGATGTTGCTGATCGATCCGATGAGCTACCAGTATCTGCTAGGCGCTGAGATTGACTACACCGAGGGTCTGGAAGGGTCGCAATTCGTCATCCGAAACCCGAATGCCACCAGTACCTGCGGGTGTGGGTCGTCGTTTTCGGTCTGATCGTGTGGTTTGAAGTAAAAAAAGGCGCTTCGGCGCCTTTTTTTTCGGTGCGCCCAGCATTGGCGCACTCACTTGGAGGTGTAAGTCCATCCCCTTCCTTATACGAAGGGAGCGCGCCGGTGTTCTGGCGGCTGCTGACCAACCGCACGATTCCGACGCAGGAGGCGGCGGTCGAGTTGCTCGACGGGTACCGCGCCCGCTGGGAGGTCGAACTGTTCTTCCTGGTGCTCAAGGAAGGCTGCCGGGTCGAGCGCCTGAAACTGGGCGGCACCGACCGGCTGTAGAGCGCGCTGGCGCTCTACATGGTGATCGCCTGGCGGATCAACCGCCTGATGCGCCTGGGCCGAACCCTGCCCGATCTGCCGGCCGACCTGGTGTTCGAGG
>Ga0213919_1000158_pt1 | contig 36572 bp, 61 predicted proteins | sample McNCre317MG_FD_161056 | JGI IMG/M metagenome (GOLD analysis project Ga0213919, IMG submission 161056) | Freshwater microbial communities from McNutts Creek, Athens, Georgia, United States - 3-17 MG | ecosystem: Environmental > Aquatic > Freshwater > Creek | place: USA: Georgia | collected...
GTGAGCGACCTGTGGGGCAACGTGAGCGACCTTCGGGGCAACGTGAGTGGCCTTCGGGGCGACGTGAGCGACCTGTGGGGCGACGTGAGTGGCCTTCGGGGCAACGTGAGTGGCCTTCGGGGCGACGTGAGCGACCTTCGGGGCAACGTTGATGATTGCGAAATTTCGGAAGAAGAAAGAAATAGATGGGTAGACGTCGAAGATTTGATTAGGGAACAAAAATGAACTGCACCGGAAACTGTAGCCAAGGCCGCAAGACATGCGAAACACCGCTTGCTTGCGAGTTGGCCGAACAAGAGGCAGACAAGAGCGTCACGCGCCTGTCAATCGCGCTTAGCATCGCCATTCTTTTGATGGCGCTTATTGTGGGAGCGGCACTGTCATGAAATGGCCAGACGGAACACCCAAATCACAAAACAATGCTTTTGACTGGCGCAGCACGGCAGGCCTGAGCATGGCCGCAGATCAGGTTGGCATCAACAACGGTAAAAATACATCGAAATTTATCGAGTCGCAACGCGCAAGCGGAAAGGATGTTCGCGCAGTCGCCCGTATGGGGTCTGAGCACATCCTTCGGCAACGTCAAGTTATTGCATATTCAAAGGCAAAAAAATGATTCAAGACTTTTTCAAAGCACTGAAAATCGGCTTTCGTGAGTTTCGCACGGCTTGGCGTAACCTCAAGTGGAAGCGCAAGTTTGATCTGACGGGTAAATTTTCACCTTTTTGAATAGGTTTACCAGCACCTGTTAACGCTGGCATTTATAGGAGTATTTATCATGGGTTTTGTAGCAACAGATTCTGGCGGCGGCAACTTCAAGCGCGTACCACCCGGCGCATATATTGGGCGCTGCTATTCGTTGGTTGACCTTGGCACGCAGTTGTCAAGTGGTCAATATGGCGAAAAGATGCAGCACAAGATCAAAATTGCTTGGGAGTTGTTCGGAGAGGACGAACAGGGCAACCCGCTTACCGTTGACGTTGACGGCAAGGAAATGCCTATGACCATCAGCAAAAGCTATACGGTCAGCCTTCACGAAAAGGCGGGGCTGCGTAAAGACTTGGCGGCATGGCGCGGCAAAGACTTCACGGACGAAGAGGCTAAGGCGTTTGACGTGTCCAAGCTGATCGGCGCATATTGCATGGTCAACGTCACATCAAATGAAACGAACGGCAAGACATACACCAACGTGGCAGGGCTTACGCCATTGCCGGGCGCTCTGAAAAACTCCAAGCCAGCAGCAGTCCATGAGCATGTCGTTTTTGACCTTGACGCGCCCGATATGGAAGTATTCAACACCTTCCATGAAAAGCTGCAAGAGGCCATCAAGAAAAGCCCCGAGTGGGCAGCCCATCAGCGCAAAAACGGCACGGGCTTCGATGACATGGAAGATGCGCCCTTCTAATCATGACCTCACTCTATCAACTTTCTACCGAGTTGCGTGAGTCATTGGACAATGCCTTCGACCCGGAAACGGGCGAAGCGTTGCCAGTGTTCGAGGAACTCCGGGCGCTATGGGGCAGCAAAGCCCGTGACGTGGTTAGCTACATGCTGAACACTGAAAGCGATGCGATGCAGTGCAAACTAGCCATTGCACGAATCAAAGCCATGCAAGAGGCACACGAGCGCAAAGCCCAGCGCCTGCGTGACTACATCCGCGAAAACATGGCTGCTAGTGGCGTGTTTGAGCTAAAGGCAACTGACGGTACGTTTTGCGCGAAGCTGGCACTAGGCCGCGACGAAAGCGTAGAGCTAGACGAAGGCGTGGAGTGGCCGCTAGAGTTGTGCAACGAGCCTAAACCGCCACTGCCAAGCAAGACAAAAATCAAGCAAGCAATCGAACGTGGCGAAGCGATTAAAGGCGCTCGCATCGTGCGAAAAGATAGGTTAACAATCAAATGAAAATCACACTCTACATGGATGTTTATCCGGGGTTTGCCGCCCAATATGCAAACGCAATCGCAAACCCAACATGGGTGCTGTGCGATGGCCAAAAGCGCCTTAAATTTACCGTGGACATTCCAGACCACCTAATTCAGCCAGAGCATACGATGGAACTTCCACCAGTAACCGCAACAGAATGGAAGCAAGAATGAAAAAAAGCATCATCGTGCTAATCGTCGAGCATAAAGACGACGAGGCCATCGTGGACAAAATCGCAAACCGCGTTTGGAATTTGGACGGCGTAGCGCACACCGTAGAGGCAAAGCTGATTTATCAGGAAAATAAGGGTAAACACCTATCGGATAAGCCTTAGACCGTGTTACAGTAGAGGCATTAAAAGGAGTAATTGAAATGAAAACCTATACAGCAGCAGAATTTGAGATTGAGTTTTACCGCGCCATGCATGAGTGGGCGAAAGGCGGCAAAAAGGGTGTTGATCCGCGCGAGAATTGGCAAAAGCATGTTTACTTGAGGTGGGTGGGTGACGATAGAACCCCATGCTTCTCTTTCGGAGAATACCGCTGGAAACCCGCCAAAAAGCGCACAGTCATCATCGACGGCGTGGAGCTTGTTGTGCCTGAGACGGTTGCGCCGAAGGTTGGTGAGCGTTACTTTATAAGAGACTCCTATCCAAGTTCAGTAATGCTCTGGAAAGGGTGTGCTATGGAGATTTTGTGGCTGGGAGATGGACACATTTTCCTCACCGCCGAAGACGCTAACGCAATGGACGAAGCGCAGCGCAAACAGAGACTTGGGAGTGCAGCATGAGCGAAAAAGAAACAGGCGGGCCAGCGTTTCCCGTTCCACTTAATCCCGGCCAAGGCTGGCAGGGCATGTCGCCGTGTGACGGCATGACCCTGCGCGACTATTTTGCGGCGAAGGCCATGCAAGGGTTGTTGGCAAATCAGCACCCATATCAAGCCAGCGACGAACATTTGTTTGCCCGTGCCGCTTATGTGTTGGCAGACGCAATGCTGAAAGCGAGGGAAGCATGACCAAAACCCAATACATCGCGCACCTGCGCAGCCTTGGGCTTTGCAAGGATATGGCTGAGTGCATGGCGGGGCAGACTGCTTCACACCTAAGAATCCGTTACTACACAGCTAGAGGTGCTGTAATGTCTTTCGCAGTTTGCCCGCATCAATCATTGGAGGCCCGCTGTGCGTGAAAAGCCAATTTTGTTTTCCGCCTCGATGGTTCGCGCCATATTGGACGGCAGCAAGACGCAGACGCGGCGGGTCTGCAAGCTCGAAATGCGCGGTGGGATGCCAGAGCCTGAGATGTCATCATTGCTCAAGTGCTGCCCCTACGGCCAGCTAGGCGACCAGCTTTGGGTGAAAGAAACCCACTGGGTTGATGATGAAGACGGGTCGGTTTTGTATGCGGCCAATCCAGACGATTGGAATTTCGTTGAGCAGAACAAACACGAAACTGGATCGTCGCGTTACAACTGGAAGCCATCCATCTTCATGCCCCGCAAGCATTCGCGCATCACGCTTGAAATAACTGGCGTGCGCGTCGAGCGGTTGCAGGACATCAGCGAAACCGACGCACGAGCCGAGGGCTATCCCGCCGTGAACTTCAATCCAGCAAGGAACCAAGAGCACGATCAGGCACGTTACTGGTATCGCCTGTTATGGGAGCAGATCAACGGCCCCGGCTCATGGGAGGCAAACCCTTGGGTGTGGGCGATTGAATTTGGAAGAGTAACGGAATGAACCACATTGAAGCAATGAAACAGGCGCTTGAGGCGCTTGAGAATGCGGAAGATCTTATTGAGCATCAATACACAGGAACAAGAGAAGCAATGTCCTACCTGCAAAACACGGCGGACGATGCGCAAGAGGCATTAACCGCCCTTCGCGCCGCCGTCGAGCAGGCAGAGAAGCAGGCGCAAATTGGTACGCTATCAATCTGGGTATACAAGGGACTCGTAAACTACGACTTCAGCTACACGGGCAATCTGCCCGATGGTGATTACAAGGTCTACACCCACCCCGCACCAGCACAGCCAGTGCAGGAGCCCCACCCAGCCTGCAAGTCTGACATGCTGGTAAATAGTGGCGCTTTGAATCTTGCTCTAAACAGTTTGCGTCGAGGAACGCAGTCGCAAAAAGAAATTGCTGACGAACTGGAAAGGACAGCACAGCCAGCACTCAAGCCGCTGAGTGATGCGCCGCTACACCTGCTGAATTTGGTGAAAGCGCTCGAAAGCGCATTTATCTCAACATGGCAATCGACGGCAGGCTGGCAAAAAGAACTTGACGCGGCCAGCGAATACCTCACGGCCCACGGCATCAAGGGGCAAGCATGAGTAACTTCGGTTTTTGGTACGCCATTGCATTGTGTTGTATTGCTGGTGTTGCCCTTGAGTTCGGACAACAAGCGTCTGCTGCAATATTCTTAAGCTCAGTTTTTGTCATATGTGTTAACGAAATTTGCCATGCAATCAAGGAGAAAGCATGAGCACGCCACCTAAACTGACGGATGAGCAGATTCTTGATGCTTTTTGCACCACTCCAAACATCAACCAGTTTGTCTCGGCATTTACAGCGGGCGCTCGCTTTACAGAAGCCGCCCGCGATGACCAATGGATCGAACACATCAAGTCAAATGGCTGGCGGCAATGCGCCGAAGGCCAAGGCGTGAGTCAGTTCTGCCCGCAGGCCGAGGAAATGGAGAAGAAGCTGCAAGCGCTTGAGGCGCAGCGGGATGAGTTGCTATCAGCACATGAGGCTTGCAAAGCCGCGAACACAATTCTCATTCAAGACTGTGCTGCAACTTGCAAAGCGCAAGCCAGCGAACCAGCACCTAAGCGTGAGTGGGTTGGGTTGAGTGATGCAGACCGACAAGCTGCATTTGAATCAATGCCGGAAATGCTTGAAGGTTTTTTGAAAACATGGGGATGGCTCCATTTTTGCAAAGCTATCGAATCAAAACTCAAGGAACTGAATCATGACTGAACAAATCTGCCAGCCAAACGGCTTGATGTTTGACAGGCTTGGGAACCCACGCAAGCGTTATGTGCGTATCAGTTTTGATGGCGCTAGCTGCGTATTTAAGCCATCTGACGCCGATGCATTTTTGCGCATTCACGAAGAGGACGGTGAGGATATGAATTACACGACAGAAGACGTTTATCTGAGTCAGCAAGAGTTTGAAACACTTGTTGAGTTCACTGGATTTTGAAGGAACTGAATCATGGCAAATAAACACCACGATCATTTTATTCAGATGAATGGCACATGATGGAACATCTAATTTTTGCAAGCTACGGCAACGACTCGATTGCGCTGATTCAGTGGGCGCACGAGCGAAACTTGCCAGACGTTCATGTGGCGTACACCGACACCGGCTGGGCCGCTGACTGGTGGCCCAGCCGCGTTGCCCAGGCTGAGGCATGGGTGCTCTCGATTGGCTTTGTGCCACACCGCATAACCAGCGAGGGCATGGAAGCGCTAGTAGCCCGCAAAAAAGCGTGGCCGCGCGGCGGTGGCGGCAAATTCCAGTTTTGCACCGAGGCGCTGAAGAAGGAACCGGCCCGCGCGTGGTTGGCGCTGCATGACCCGGAAGGCGAAACGACGTGCCTGACCGGCGTGCGCCGCGAGGAAAGCGAGAACCGCCGCGATGCCCCCGAGCATGTGATTGCCAGTGAACAACACGGTGGCCGCGAACTGTGGCAGCCGCTGGTGCGGCACACAGAGGCAGAGCGTGATGCGCTTGTGCTGAAAACACCTATTCCACTACTGCCATTTCGCTCGAAGGAATGCTACCCGTGTGTTAACGCGCGAAAGTCAGAATTGAGGATGTTGGACGGCGAAGCCCGTGACCGTGTTTATACGATTGAGGCGCGATCCGGTATCAACAGCAAAGGAAATGCCCGCGTTATGTTTAGCCCTTCACGACACGGCGGCGCAGTTGGTATTGATGCGGTGATTGAGGATGCAAAACACAACATAGACGACCTATTCCTAACTTCTGGCTGCTCAAGTGGATGGTGCGGTGGGTAGAAGCAGTGCGCAACTTATACATAAAAGGATGAATCATGGATAAAGACGTTGGAATCGTGTTGGTCACTTTAGGTGCAGTGGCAATGTTGGCTATGGTGTGGACGGTTAGCTGGGCTAACGCGAAAGGAACTATTTCGACAGAGTGCCAGAAGCACGGCGCTTTCTATGTTGGCGAGAAAGTATTTGAGTGCAAGATCAGGGAGAAAAGCAATGGATAAAGACAAAGTGATTGAACTGGCGAAGCGGGCAGATTTGATTTTCGAAGAACCTCATTGCGATATGCCGTCGTTGCAGCGTTATTTGTTGGCACTTGAAGCCTTCGCCCAACTCGTGCGAGACGACTACCGCGCAGAGCTTCTTGCGGGGAGTGGGGAGCCTGTTGGTTATCTCGCATGGCGTGATGGCAAACCTTCGTGGGACGAAGACTGCGTTTGCAAAGACCCGGTTTATCCGGTCGATGAGACAGACGATAGAACGTCAAAGCCCATCTACACCGCCGAACAACTCGCAGCCGCCGTGCTGCGGGAACGGAATACATGCTTGGAAATTGCAGATCAATTTGCTGACGCAGATCTGTACGCGTCAATGGTTTCAAACGCCATACGCGCAAGGAAATAACTTTTTTCGCTAGGCGGCAACTGCGGTCACTTTCGCTATGGGCGGCATAGCCATATGTCGTTACCTTTCCATAACATCCCATAGGATTGGGTTTCCAGTGCTTTAGTGGGCAAGCCGCCTAGCACCTAACAATTGGAGTAACTATATGTCAAGAACTTACGCAGACGAACGAGGCGAGATTGCTTATAAAGCATACCAAAAAGCCGCATTGCAATTTGATGATGAAGGGCTTGCAGGACATGCGCTTGCGTGGCAAGACCTGCCAGAGAGCGACCGTGAATGCTGGATTGCAGCAGCAGAAGCTGTGCATCAAAATGCACTTTTGGGCGCTTTCCTGTGATGACTGCCACACCGCAGGATTGGGACGCGCCAGAATGGGCGAACGCATACTGCGTCCACGAATGGAAAAACTATATCTCCACGGAAGTGCAGCAAATTTGGCACTCATTCACAGACTATCAAAAGAAGGCGATTGCGCGACAAGCCGAAGAAAACGCGGAACGCGAAGAATGGGATTGATGCAATAAAAAATCCCCCAGCCTTTGCAGGAGGGGGATAAGGGTTTAGCGAATGAAGGACACCAAACCAAGGAGACAGCATGAGCTGCGACCTGATTCTAACGCGAAACACCCTTAGATTTTTCAACCGTGCGCAAACTTCCAATGCCCAATATGCCAGTGAGAATCACCCACAGCGCCTCCGTGTCTAACATTGGTGGCGGCGTAAGGCCAGCGGGAACGTAGCCACCAGCCTGCAATACCGCCCATGCCCATACCAACATGGGGTAAAGGATGAACTGATACGCCATCGCCGCAACACCGCACCACCCCACGGCTGGCCTCCATCCCGCTACGAAAATGCTAGCGTGTTTGGCTTCCTCTTGGTTGACATTGATCTGGCCTTGCTGCAAATCGGCTTCAATTTTGCGCTGCTCTAAGGCTTGCCGCCCGCGCTCTTCGTCTGACGTAAACAAATCGTCAGCCACCTTGCCAACGGCATCAATTACGCCGCCCAAGCCTAAGATATTCATGCCAGCCCCTTGAATGTACGGTTTAACCACCCGCGAATGAATTTGACTTGCACAGGGTCACGGTTGCAAATATCGAGGTATCGCTTAATCTTGGCCAGCGCGTACAGTTGTTTGAACGTCTGTTCGTCAGCATCGCGCAAAGCCGCCATTGTCTTGTCGCCAAACACGCCATCAGGCGTTTGGTTAACGACGATTTGAGCGAGTTTTTTAGCTACGCTAGTCCCTGCGTTAACCCCGAAGTCAAAAATTGATTCTGCGATGGTTTGTGGCAGTTCATCGCCCCTTACAGCGTCCCAATACAGCGGTTTGTAGAAGGCCCGGACTAGCGATGCGTCTGGCAGTTGCCCAGCGTCAATAGCGTGCCACCCTTGCCACTGCGGGTTTTTGTTTCGTGCGATGCCTGCGTAGGTTTGCCCGCCCGTGTCGCCCGAGACTTTGTGCAGCACGTAGCCGCCTTCTGATTTAATCGTTTTCTCAAACGCCTCAAGAAAATCAGCCATGCTCAATCCTCGAAACCGTTATAGATAAGAACAAACACAACCAGCAAGGCCATGAGCGTACCAAACGCCATGAACCAAAGGGTTGTGTAAATCAACCTAGCAGAATCAGCCAGAAAATCCACGGTAGTAGAAGCTACATTACTTGTCATTTTCTATTTTCGTTTCCACGCGGACAATGCGTTTGTCAAGACCGTTGATTCTCTCGTGGAGTTCGCCCGCTACTTCGTTCAGCGTTTCCACCATCTGATCTAGCTTCGTGACCACACGAGAGCCAATCCATCCGACGATAGCCGCCAAAAGGCCGAATAGCGTAGCAACAAGAGCCGCCGCGATTGTGAGTAGTTGCGTTTCGTTCATTGCTGCCTTTTCAAGTCCAAGAAATAACTACAGAGCCGTTTGCGCCGTTAGTACCTGCCGCAGCGCCGCCTTGTCCCGCTGTGCCTAAGCCACCACCACCGACGACGACTGTAATAGATGACCCAACGGTGAGGCCACCAACAGTGTAGGTTTTGATGGCCTTGCCGCCGCCACCGCCACCGCCGCCAGTGAAGGAGCCAGCACCGCCCGTACCACCGACCGAGAAGTTTGCGCCACCAGCACCCCCAGTAGAGCCGTCAACGCCGTTCGAGCCAGATGTATTGGTGTCGCCGCCAGATGCTGACCCGCCGGGGCCGAAAGAGCCATGCGTAGACACACTCGCATCTGCTCCATTACCTCCAAAACCGCCACCACCGGAAACCGTTGAATTGAAGGTAGAAGCAGACCCGGTTCCTGCCTGAACTGCGCCAGAGGTATTACTACCGCCGCCGCCGCCACCAGCACCACCAATAGCGGTTGCGGTCAGTGTAGTGTATGAAGGTACGACAAAAGAATACGTCCCCGGTGTCAAATAAGACATAGAACCGGGGCCACCGCCAAGAATAGTTGGTACAAACATATTAAACCGCGTTTAGACGAGAGCCCAAGTATTCGAGCGTGTTGCCTGCCCCGCCAATAAAGCTGAGAAAATCAACTTTATTGGCTGTCGTAGTCAGCGTAGGAGCACCAGCACTACCAAACTTATAGGCGGCATTCCATGTTGGCGTTCTGGAGCCTGTTGCATCCTGCGAAACTCGCATGATGTATAGGGCGTACTGTCGAATGTTAGTAGGTGCTGCCATATTCCTATTGCCTCCAAGTGTTACAGCTACGATCTGGCCGTTCGTATCAGCATTCCAGTTAATAGTTGCACCGTCTGTGAGAGTCCCGCTAAAGGGAACCTGTTGGGAGGTGTATGTAATAGAAGCTGCTGCGCCGTACACAGGAACTGTGTCTACTAGCTGTACTTGCGTAGTACTGAGCATCCTCATGCGTGAGCGATGCGACGCGGGAATATCTCCACTCACCAAAGCTACGTAAGCGCCCGTGCTGTCTTGCTTGACAATGGCGGGGGGAGAGGCAAGGCCACTGACTTGCAGTGTCGCCGTGCTCGTATTGCCGTTGGTGAAGGTAACGAGAAACTCCTGCCCCGCAGCGTATGCGGTGATTGCAGGGCTTGGCGTGATGGTGTAGGTGTTTGTCCCGCTGGCCGTGGCCGCGATGTAGGCGTTTGCTTGGATAGCAGCAGACTCTCCACCAGTAACAAGCGCCTGTCCGTTTGCACGCTGATAAAACACTACTGCCCAGCCCGTGCCAGCTTGCGTAGGCACAGCACACAGCGCGTCACCTGCCGCCGTGGTGATATTCGCACCACCGGGTAAAATGAGCGTCGTGGCGTTATGCGTCAGAGTGAGCGCACCCGTGAACCGGATGATGCGCTCACCGGAATACGTCGCGCCAAAACTGGTGATTGTTGTCGTGCCTGACACCTCAACGAAAATCGAGTTTTGAGCGCCGATGTCGGTAGTAGTAGCAGACGCTAAAGTTACGGGCGCGGCCATGCCCTTGCCGTCTCTCAGCAGGGCGATAAAACTAGCGTGAGCGCGTTGCACATCATCCAATGCTTCGGGGCCGTCAACCGCACCATTAGGGAAGTTTGCGCTTGCAGTTTGCGATAAATCTGTGATACTTGTGGGCAGTGGCATTTTTTACCTCGTTGAATATGGAACCTTGGCAAATAGCAATACTTATTAAACCGTTCGTAATCCTTGCAGTAATTGCTTTGCTTATTGGCGTCCGGATTTTGGTTATTAAATTTTTTCCAGAGTCAAAACTTAAAAATTTATTGCTTCGACGCTGTTGGGATAAGCGATAACATCATGCTTTGAGGAATTGCGCCAATTAGAGGATTGGCTGTTTTCCCGCGCTTGGCAATTTCTGCGGCAATCATCTCTGAGACAAGCTGCGGATTGTTTGCCAAAAGGTCGTCCATTGTGCCTAACAATTGATTGTTCACCTTTCGCCCAGCAAAAGAGCCGACCATTGAAGCGCCTTTTGTAGCCATGTTCAGCAATGGAACTTTGCTTGCAACATCAAACAATCGCGCCGCTGTTGGGGCTTGCTGGGTGAAGTAATTTTCAAGAATGTTGTCTTGAGTCATTCTTCGATATGTTTGCGACCCAGTGCCTGCCCCACGCTTGGCAGATTGAGCGATAACGCTTGCATCATCAAGCAGCCCACGGACTGAACTAATCTGTTCAGGAGACAGAATTTTTTCCATCTTTGCGCCGCTAAACCCAGTAGCCTGTCTAGCCACTGCGTTAGGGTCACGCATGGCACGGGCAAACATCTCGTAATTAAGGGATGCAGGCGCATCACCAGCAGTGGCGGGCAGCAGCTTATTGGACAAGGCTTGTCCGACTTGCATTTGATTGATTGGGGGGCTTAACTCGCGGAACTTCGCCGCGCCTTTGGCATAGTCTGGGCTGATTTTTGCAAGGCCGTTCATTAGGTCATCGCGCAACGTGATGTATTGTGTCGCTGTTGCATCATCCCCGGCTCGGACGGCTGTTCCAATCTTGCTATCAATCGCCTTTTTCACCCAATGCAAACCCTGCACGGATGTGGTGTCATCCATCGCCATGCCGCCTACTTTTGCAAGCTCTCTCGCCTTGGCGATTAAATCATCAGGCACACGGTTAGACAGTGCGCTAATCTCTGCCATCACGTCTGGCAAAATTGATTCGGATGGAATGCCTTTTGCTCGTGCCGCGTCGTAAAAAACGCCCGCCTCATCGCCGCGTTTGGCAATTGCCGCTGCAAGCGATTCAGGCGTGCCCGCCAACTCCCTCACAGGTGCGGCCATTGCATTACGGTTGCTTTGAGCCATTGCAGACAATGCGCCGCCCGGACGTTTGGCACCAATTGCATCTTCTATTGCAGCAAGCGCCTCACTGCCACTAGATTGCCCCGCACTGAATTTCACGCCGGGTGTTTTCGCCGCGTATTGCATGGGCGCAGGCTTGCCAGCAACATCCGCAAGCGTAGATGCAATAATCTTGTTTTGTCTGACAACTGGGTCATAAAGGCCAGCCTTCACCGCTTTGTACCCGCCAATCACAGCAGGCAAAGTACCGCCAAGAATCGCGCCACTTACCGCATTACCTAAACGCGATTCGTCTTTTGTGGTTGGCTGCAAGGCACCCAAGGCACCCCCAGTCAATGCGCCACCAAATACAGTATTAACACCGGGAATCAACATCGTCGGAGCAGTAGCCGCGATGTTTCCTAGGATATTCCCCGTAATGCCGCCGCCTGTACGCATCAGTGGCGCATCCAATCGACGCGAATCCTTCACCTCTTCCGGGGTGACAAGACCGAAAATTTGCCCAGCGCCGCGCCCCATATCAACAAACGCTTTGCCAACGCCAGCAAGCGCCTTCTCTCCAAAATTCATGCCCTCAGTCGGGTCGTAAGATTCTGGTTTTGCAGCCATTTTCCGAACGTCTGCTAGAGTGTAATCGGCCATTATTTCCCCTTAAATCCCATACCATCCCAAACGCCAATCTGACCATTGGGCAATGTGTAAGGCTCGCCTTTGACAAGGTTTTTAGCACTCGGATTATCTGGCAATTGCTTTGCGCTACCAATTGCATTTTCAGGGAATGCAGAGCCTCTCGAACGTGCAATCAGGTCGTTAATGATCTTGCGGTTAAGGTCTGGGCTATTTTTAACATCAGGCAATTGAATCCCATATTGGGCCTGCTCTTTATCAGACAAAGCGCCTTCGCCGGGAATCCTGAAAATCTTACGCATTTCCGTGGACATCTGTTCTTTTGCATTGTCAAACTCTCGGGCGCTTTGTGAATTAACCACACGCCCAATCGAGCCAGACAAGCCCATAACACCGCCCTGAGTTGATTTATCAAGAATGCCATCTTTTGCCGTAAATTGGTTGCTCAAATACTCGATATTTCTAAGCGCAGCAACCTTACCGGCATTGGGAGTAACCGTTCCCAATGGGTTTTCGGCGGATGGAGGCCTCACCCACTGATCGCTACCAGCGTCATATTGCCACTTGCTGCCAGCTTGCGACTTGTTAAACGCGAATTGCTCACGCGAACGCGCATCGGCGGCAATCGCATCAGGGGACATCGTTGTTTTAACCTGAGACAAAGGCTTTCCGGTAAATTGGTCAATCCCTTGAATCGCGCCGCCTGTGTTTGCAAAATGCAGCTTTTCTGCGGGCGTGTATTGGCTAATGGTTTCTGTTCCATCCTCAGACATCATCACTGTGGCAATGCTTCCATCGGGCATTTTTACAGTGCGCGTGTCTGCCTTGAACTTTGGCCGAAACTTTTCGGCCATAGCGTAATACTGGTTTGCATGGTCAACAAGCCCTTGTTTTGCAAAGGTGTCGCCAATCGTCTTATAGGCCGTGAAGTTATCCGATTTAGGAGGGATTGCGCCTTGAACACTTGCCGTCTGTCCGATTTGTGGCTGTTTGGCAATTGCAGGCGCTCCAAGTTGGTACATTGATTCTTGCGTACTAACAGGAGATTGCGGCAAGCCTTGCTGTCCATAAATACCCTTGAGTACCTCACGCGCTTGTGCGTCTGCCTCTTGCTTGCGCTTCATTTCAGAAACGCTTAAGCCTAGCTGCTCGTTTTGCAGCTTGCGTAATGCGTCTTGATTGATTTGCTCATTCGCATTTGCGTACCCAGTCAGCCCCGCAACACCAGCGCGGCCAATGTTGTTCAATGGCGTACCACGTCGAGCGCCAGCCAAGCCACCAGCCACAGCAGCAAGCAAACCCTGTCCCTCGGGTGTTTTTACAAAGCCTGAAAAGTCATCAAGCAAGCCCATATCAACCCCCTAAGAGTGATGCACGGCGGGCGCGTCGTTGCGATTCGTCTTGCATGCGTTGTTGTTCCATTGCTCCAATTTGCTGTGTCAATCCAGTGAGCGCGGGAGAGCCTGAATTTTGCATCACGGGCGATGCTTGAATGGGCTGTTGTTTGGGAGCAAGCAAGCCCTGAGCCGCGTTTGCAGCAGAAAAGATATTGCCCACGGGCTTGGCAATTTCAGCAGCGGATTTAACGCTTTCCATAATGCCGGGGCTAGGCGTTACCACGGTTGCCGGGACTGCCATGCCGCCCGCAGCAGGAGCCTGACCAAGCAAGCCACCAATAGCAGGCGCGGCCATGCCGCCTACAGCACCCATTGCAGCGCCTGCGAGTGGGTCTTTTTTGTTCAACAAGCCGCCTACAGCACTGCCGATAAGCGGGAAAAGGATTGCATCATCAAGGCCAAACACTTTATTTGCCTCCTCCTGATTGGGTTGTTGTTGATGTTGACCCAAGGTTGGAGCCAAACACACCACTCATTGCCGCCAATTGCTTGTAAGGCAGGTTTTGCGCGTCTTGGTATTGCTGATAGCCAAAATCCAAACCTTGCTGCGCTTGGTCTTGTTGCAGTTGACCGGCTTTGAGCAATTGCCCCGCGTCTGTGTACGCTTGATTGCCGTAGTTTTGAGCCATGCCCAACGCACTGAGTTTGTTCGCCTGGTCTGTGTTGTAGGCGTTTCCGTACATCGTTGACGCGGTATCACCCAAGCCTTTAGCCAGTTGCTCTTGTAAACCAGCGTTACCGAATGAGCCACTGCCCATCGTTGCGTTGTTGTAGTTGCCAACGACGTTTTGCTGCGCCTTGTTCACCATTGAATCAAGGTAAGGGTTAGTGCCGCCGCCCATCAAACCCATAAGAGTCTCGTTGGCTTGCGTCATTACGGGAGACCCACCAGCCGCACGGTCTTGAATAGCTTGAATGCCAAGGTCTTGCGTGCTGTTAAGGTCTGCAAACCGTTGGTTTGTATATGGCGTAAAGCCTTGGCCTGATAAGCCAATTGCTTTTTGCGCATACGTCGAAGCCAACGGCTTCAATTCGTCAGGGATTGATTGCACTGTAGTGGATGTACCACCGCCGCCACCGCCACCGCTCATAGTGACACCTCCAAAGTTTCGTAAATAGGGGTAAACCCGCACTTCATGCGGTACAGACGCGCCTGCGCGGGTTTTGCAGCGCAACGAATACGAGAGCATCCGAAGGCTTTAGCAAGGGTTTTTAGCTCTGTAAAAAATTGTTCAAACTGCGCCCCAGTTGCAGACATTTCGCAAATGTGCAGGACGCGAAGGTTAGGCAGTTGGTCAACGCGAATAACACCCCATCCAACGGGACTATCCTCAACGTCCATACGGACAAGCGTTCTCTCACCACGAGACAAAATCAACTTGAGTTGGTCTGCTGTAATCTCCCCGCCGGACGCTGCGCAAGCATCAGCAAGACACGAAGCGCCTTCGCTCCATGCTTGGTCGATATGCATCGATGGTACGAGGATGAGTTTCATCAATTACCCGTCAAAAACCTACATTGCAGCCACGTTCCGGGTGTACCGCCTACTGTGCAAATCCAGCCAAACACCACGTATTTGCTGAGTGCAACACCGAGTTCAGCAGGGGCATTGTTGCGCACAAAATCACCCTGCTTAAACGTGCCTGTCGTTGGTACGGATTGTGCGCTCTGGTAAAGCGCCGCGATGCTGCCTTCACTCAGCGCGTTGACCTGCGCCGCTACTTCGCGCATCCATTTCGCGGCCTCTGCATCTACGTTCGTCCGAGGGGATGTGCTGATCTTCATACGTCACCCTCTTGGATTAGATTCATGCCGATGCCTGTAAGTGTGTGGTCGCCCGTAAAGGTGAAGTCACAGCGATGCCAGCGGCCAGAATCGAGCACGTCAAACTTGCCATCAGCCATAGTTGCAGCAGAACCAGCCGTTTCAGTTTCGCCAAGCTCTGCGGAGTGGTATGTTTCGATTGTTGCCACCGTAGGCTTGCGGGAGAATCTGCACCGCACTTTATCCATGAGCGTGTAAATATCGTCATCTCCCACATACCATGCCTGCGCTGCACTCGTGCCCGCAGCGCCTGTGAGCAGTTGCAACTGGTGCGACGTGTTGAACAAGCCAAGAGACTGACCACCAGCCACCCAATAAGGTGAGTCAAACGGATAGTTTGGCAACCCATCGATCGTGGCTGATATTGTTGCGAGGTCATGAATCGTCATGCCCGCAGAGATGTAGTTCAGCACCGCCTCGCAAGGGATTGCCGCCGTGCCCCATTGCTTTGTCCCAACGTGGTAAACCAGCGCATGGTCTGGGCTTGTTGCGCTTGTGCTAGGGTAGAAAATCCAAACCCTGTTTGTCTTGCGATCAAAGATGCATTGTGTGCGGTAACGTGTGGCTGGGTTTGAGTTGGAAAAGAACCAATTCCTCACCATGCCAACACCCAAAGGCGAAGGGCGCGAGCCGTCAAATAGCCAAAAATTATCCTTGCCCACAATGAAGTGAGCGCCGCCAATGTCGCACCAAGCATCTTGGCCAATGCACCCAGCATCGCCGCCCGTGACTTGCTGCCAATCCCACACAACGCCTGTGCCTGTGTATTGGCCTAGGTAAATGGCTTTTTCTTTGTACGCCACTGCGTAATCACCCAATCTACCGCCAGCGGTAAGTCGTCCCTGCGTACTGACCAATCGGCCTGTATTCGCCTGCGTAGTGACGGTGGTTGTTCAGCCTGTCTCGTTGTAAAGCGCAGAGCACCACCACCTGTCGGGCGATGTACCATACGTGCCATCAACCGTATTGAGCGCCATCACGAAGCCGCCCACGGTGAAAACAATTTTTGCTTTAGGGGCAGTAGCAATTGCAGCGAATGCGCCCGAGGCAGAGCGTTGAATGGTATCGGATAGATTCGCAGCGATTGACGCATCACCAAACTGGCAAAAGCTCCATCGGGTGTCAGAGCCGCCCGTATAGGAACCAGCAGAAACATCAGTCCACGCACCGCCTGATAGCTCGTACAGCTTTGTAGTTGTTCCGGCAAAAACCCTGCGGGAGTCGTCCAGCTTTACAGCCACCGCAGCGCCAACACATGCAGCGGCCAGCGCGGGCGTACTTGCAGGGGTGATGCCAGTAGGCGCACCAACGACCCCCACGTCAGCGGGGATGATGTTTTCACATGCAAGCAGGGCACCGGGCGTTGTTGGGTCTGCGTCCGGGGCAAAGCCAATCACTTTATCCATTATCGCGCCTTGATTTGTAGTGAGCCGATAGAGGGTTGCCCGCGCCGTTCAATGAAGCGTTTCACCGCGTCAAGCGCATCGCTCACCATAGGCGTAAGCCCTTGCACCATCATCGCGTTGCGGGTGTACTTTGCCCCCTCAAGGCATGAGGCGTAAAGATACAAGTCGGGAGCGTTTTCCAGCAGCCAATTGGTCGTGTTTGCGTCGCTCAGAGCCGTTAGTTTTGGCGTGTAGTACAGAGTTACCACCGTTCCAGTTGAAGCGCCTGCAATGCGGATTTGGCCATTCTCAAAGGCATATTTCGTGGGCGTTGTTTGCCCCGTGTATGTCTCTGGCTCGTTTTGGTAGTCAAGCGCATAGGCCACGCCCTGATATGTCGCCGTGATTTTGTTCAGCGAAAGGAAGTCAACAGGCAAATCAGCGTATTCGCCCGTAGTGGTCAAGTCCGTGGATAGCTGCGAATCTTTGATGTTCAGCTCACGAAACAGATACGCCTCTGCGATGCTGATAAACGTGGGTACTTGCGCCGCCAAGTCTGTGCGATGCAGGTAGCTTGCCACCTGTGTTTTGAGTTCGCCGTAAATCATTTGAGGAACTTATCAAAGGTGACAAAAGCGGTATTCTCACGCAGCCAGCAAACCATTGCTACCTTGCGCTCATCCGCTGATTTGTACTTGCTCACAATGTCCATATAGACCGCACGGGGGATGGTGCCAATCTTGCGCCCATCGCCCCAGCGTTCGCCCGATGTAGCGTTGCGTTCAGCCTTGCATTCTTCCAGCATGGCCGATGCATCGAAACTCTGAACCCTGACGGCTTGATCGCCCTCAAGAATCAGCTTATGACGGATGCCGTATTCGTCTACGCCTTCGTCAATTTCTACGTTTGCATCGAGTTCAGTTCTCATACATCCTCCACGGGGGAGACTTGCATCACACCAGCGGAAGTTACTTGCAATCCTGCAATGTGTGTGCGGCCAAGCGTGGGGACAATCACCGATTCAGCGGGATGAACCATCATGTCCGTGCTCACCGCAGTTTGTGCGCCAGTGCCCACACGAACGTAAGTGGCGGTAGTCACTGCGACGCGAATCAATCGGGGCACTGTGCCACCAGAATCCACGGGGATAGCGCCACCAGCCGATACGCCAGAAGTTGCAACGTTGATACCCGTCGCGTTGATTTGTAGTGCCATGTCAAACTCCAAATGAGGAGGGGTATTTCACCCCAAACCGGAAAGACGGTGCTATGTGGGATTAGGGTGTCAAGTTAGTGATTTTGGCTTGTGCAGTAGGCGCACGGACTGTCAAGCAGCAGTCTGCCGTAATCAAAATCTTGTCACTGTCGCCAGTCTTTGCCAGAGCAGACTCTTGGAAGCCGTCGAGGAAGGCCATATCCAAGTAATCGGTGTTCAGCAAATACGCGGTATCGGAGCCGGACATGATGTAATGAGGCACGACGGTGATAGCACCGAAGTCACTCAGATACACGTCGGCGCCACCGACCACAGTGCCTTGAGCCGCTTTGCCGTTTTTCACGTCAATTCGGTTTTGGGCAATGCTGGAAAACTGCGAGAACAGTTGCTTGTGAGCAGGAGACAACACCAGCATTTCAGGCACTTCGCCAGACGTGACAAACACGTTTTGACAAGCGGTATCCAACAAAGCCTTCGTGAAGGTGCGGTTAGTACCAGCCGTGATTGCAGTAGTGGGAGCGCCCGAAGTCCAAGCAGCGGTTGCGCCAGCACCGTTATGCAAAGGGTTAGAAACGCACTGCACGCCCAAGCCGCCAGACTGACCCGCTACGGAAGTCGTAGCAGCGATAGCAACTTGAGTGGGAGACAATACCATCGCTTCAATGTCACGCTTGATAGCGTCCATCTCTTTAGCGCGGAGGTATTTCATTTCACTTGCGCGGCCTGCTTTTTTCACGATGTTCGCACGGCGGGAAACGCCGATAGTACCGTTGAAAATTTGCAGGTAGTTGCCGATGCGGTTGGTAGATGTTTGAGCGGCGGCTGTTGCGTCGTCGCCGTCAATCATCTTGTTAGCAGCACTCACCGCACGCAGCGCGTCAGTTTGCCACTCGTGGAAGTCGGTAGTAGCCTTCACGCGACCCATTGCCGATGTGACAGGGGTTTTTGCGGGAGAGGTGTTGTAGATGTTGTCCAGCAAGTCTTCGCGGTTGCCCTTGAGCGAAGCCTTCTGGTAGAGGTTGGTTGGGACTGTCATGATTAAGACTCCAAATTAAAGATCGGGTAAAGATGCTGCAAGGTCTCGCAGGCTTGCGCGTCCGCTTCTAAAGCGTTGCTGCACCTGTTCATCCTTGCGTACGTTTGTCGAGTTTTTCTGTTGCACTTTGGGAGCGTTTTGCACACTCTGCTTCACTGCGGGCTTTTGCGCCTGCAACTTACGATAGGCCAACGCATCGCGCAAGACTTTCACCTGTCGGCTGTCTAGGATGGTTGCCAAGTCTTCATTGTTGAAGCCGTAGGTTTTGGAAGCATCGCTGTACATCGCGGCCAGCGCATCACGATCAATGCCGTCTTTTTGCAGTTCTGCCCAAGTCTTTTGGTACATCTCTGCATGCCGCCTTGCTTGGGCTTCTTGCTGCATTTGCGCTTGTACTTGGCGCTCATGTGCAATCTGTCCATCAAGTTGCGCAACGACATTCGCAATCATTTGCTGGCGTTGGTTTTCAGCGACCCAAGCTGCAGGGTCAGTATGGGCGAGTTGCGCCATTTCCTGCTCACTGCGTAGCCCAGCCAATTGCACAATAGCCGCTCGACTTGCCTCGGTTTTTTGTGCGTAGCTCTGGCTGAACTCTTGGTATTTGCTTTTCAACAAATCGACGGCCTCAGCCTCACGGTGCGAGAGTTCCTGTGTCTTGCGGGTGTAATCCGCTTGACGTTGGTAGCCCTTGACCAATTCGGTTTCGGTGACTTCGACTTCTTGATTTGCGCCATCTTCGCCTTGGATGGTGACTTTCAGTTTGCGTTCGGGTGCAGGCTCGGCTTGTTCCTCGTCCTCGGGGGTATCCTCGGTCGATTCGTCCTGTCCGTCCGTGTCCGATTCGCCAGTGTCGCCATCTTCGGCGGTTGGTTCGTCGGTAAGGGCTTCATCATCCTGATCGCCTGATTCGTCAAGAGTGTCAGGCAGGAGAGAAGCCAAATCGCTCAAAGTACCGGGTGCATTGTCTGCGTGTCCGTCCATTTTTCGCTTTCAAAGTCTTGCCTTTGTCCCTAGACACCGGACATTAGCGCGGCGCATCTCTGCGTTCGCAATTAGGGCGGGTGTACGCCCGGTTAACCTACTTTTCGAAGCCACCGCTTGGCGATGGTTTCGTTACGTATCTTGTCATCCTCAATTCGTTGCTGCGATAGCCGCCCGTTTTGGACGAACCCATTTAACAACGATTCAAACGTGTCTGTCAGCTTTGCCAGCTGAAGCAGCAGCAATTGCCCCTCAGTGTCTCGGATAGGGCAATCGCGCCACTTTTGCACGACTGACTCTTTGAGCAACTGCATCGCCTCTTTGTATGCTGGGTTGTCCATGACAAGCGCAGCATCTTGAGCGCGTTTGATGTTTGCAAAATCATCCATTGATACATTGTCCCAAGTGGTAAAGCGTTAGCACAAAAGCAACAAAACAGCCAAATCATCATCCTCGCGCCTACGCGCTTCAATGTCTTGCTGTATCTGTTGGGCAAGCAGAGCAATACGCGCAACCTCTGCCCAATTTTGCTCACTGACAAAGCCGTTTATCTGCTCGGGTATGGCAAGGGCTTTTAGCTGCGCCTCAAGCTCATCAATCCTGATAACTTCGTGGCTTACCGCTTCGTCAAGCGCTTTGTATGTGCGTTGTTTTAGTTTGCGCTTGGATTGCTTGCTTGCTGCCCTTGCACGGTCAATCGCCTCTTGCGCTTTGGCCTCTGCGTCTAGCCATGCGTCTGCATCGTGTGCACTGTCAAATACGTGGATTTTCTTGCCGCGCCGCACATACCAGCGCTTAATATCAACTTCGCCGCTGTAGGTCGTGGGCGTTGGCTCAGGGGGTGGGGTTGTTACCCATGTTTTAACAAATGGCTGGCCGTTGTATGCGAAATTCATCCCGCCAAGATCGACGGGGCTTGAGTCGAACGGTTGACCTTGATAGGCGTACATTTACAGGCTCATTGCAAGGGTAAAAAGAGCATCCATTTCGGACTCGGTCTTGCCCATCGCCACACCGAATTGAACGACAAATGGGTCATAGCGGCTAAACTCCGTCGCGTATTCCCATCCGTCTTTTACTGACTGGTCGCCACTGTTTGCGACTGCATATTCAATCGCATCGCGCAGCCCTGTAGCGTTAAGCGCCTTGCGCATTTGCCACGCGCTGCACTTGAGGATGACGGTTTCGACAGTTGGGTTTTGCAGGGCTTGCTGTTGCAATTGCTTGTCCACGGCTTGATCGACGGCCTCTTGTGTAGGCTCAATGTCGAACCATAAAAACAGGGCTTCGCTCGGGCTTGCAATAACGCGCACGCGCCATTGACCTGTGCGCTCTTGTTCTTTTTCAACAATTTGATACATGGCCATCCTCAAGCAATTGAAATGTCGTCAACGTAACCGGAATAGGTCGTACCGCCCCAACACTCAGCGTAGAACTCCATCACGCCCTTTTGTGTGGGGGTGACGGTCACGGAAACTTGTTCCCATGTGTCAGCCGCTGCGGTCATGCTGGATGTGGTATCAGATACGCCAGTCAACTGCCCGCCAAAGCATTTCAGGCGCATTGTGAGGCCAGTGTTTGTCCGGCGCATCCAAATTGATACGGTTTTGCTCACGCCCGCCTCAAACGCAAACGCACCCACTTTCAGGGGCAACGGGTAGGCACTTGAGCGATTCGCGCTCGTGGGAGACAGCTTCCACGAAATGCCAGAGGCTGTATGGCGCACCGAAGTCTCGGAAGCGATTAGCCCCCCGTCCGTGTAGCCAAAGTGCGTATCAGTGTCGCCCCCCTCGTTCGTTGACCAAACGAATCCGTTTGAGCCAGCGACCTGCGCTGTGATTTTTGGAGATGCAAGCGTCGAGTTAACCAAGTAGTTGACTGAGCCGTTATCGGAGTAAATTGCTGCCGTCCCGTTGTTTGTCGTTGAGCCAACTTCTAAGCGCGTCCCTGATGCAAGGGAAAATCCACACCCAGTACTGCCGTTATTTCGTGCAAACGAGACTTTCGCAGTCGGACAATTTCCCGCGCCGCCGAAGATGACGCCATAACTGCCATTCCCATTTGCATTCGACAAAACAAGGCTTGCGAGGCGACCAGACGAACACCAAACACCGGCGCTCTGGTTGTTGATCGCGTTTTTATATGCGACGGCCGCCGTGGCGACACCCGCCACAGATAGCCCTCTGTCAGAGCAGTTTGCAAGCGTGTGGCCGCCATAGCTCTTGCTCAAGCCGCCTCCGACGAGCACGCCTGTGTAGTACCGTACAAAAGACAAACCAGTCGTTGCGATGAAGCTCTGCGAGTCGCTTAGCCCTGCGCCGAATCCGTTCAGGCCATCGAAGAATGTTTCGCCATCAACAAGCCCGGTAGCTATGTTGTAGCCGCCTGCAAAAGTAATGAGAGAGCCATCGGTGCCGCTGTCCATGATTTGCTGCACGACAGTGCCAGTCGCAGCTACAGCGATAGTCTTTGTCGTCTCACGCTTCCATATCGTGACCGATTCCGTTGTGCCCGTGTAGCCGCGCCCAGCGCCAGCCAGGCTATTGGTGTGGTTGTCAATCTCAAGCGTCGTACCGTTGATTGACTTGAGGCCAAACCAGCCCTCATCGCCTGTGTTTTTGCTGATCAAGCTGGACAGCGTCAACGAATCGGCTGCGCTTGAGGCTTTGCAAGCGATGATGTTGTCCAGCAAGACCGTGGGTGTTCCGGGGTCGCTCACCGCGTACAGCGCGACAGACTGGATAGATGCACCCAGAGCAGAGCCTTTATCAATTATCACCACTTGATATTGACCAGTGCCAGGCACTGCGGGCACATCGAGCGTATCTACAGCAGTCGCGCCAAGCGCGTCAGAACAGAGTTTGATTTGCAGTTGGCCAGCGGTCAGCGCCGCTGTAGTGCGAATCCAAAAGCTCAGTTGCTGGTACGCGGAAAAGTCTTGCGCAGAGCCAAGTGGGTAGTACGCAGCAAGCCCCGTAGTAAACGCCGCACCAAAGGCAATAGACGAGCAGTTTGCGCCCTCTTTTTTGTTCGTCGTATCGGTCGTGCAAGTGATGTTCGCCGCCGCAGTCCATGCGCCATCGAGATACACGTTTTTGGTCACGGCGGTAGTCAGCGTGACCGTGCGTGAAAGGTCGGTGAACTGCGCAGCCTGACCCAATGATGTGGGGTCTGGAGACTTGGCGATTTTGATCAAGTCGCCCGGAGCAATACGCGCCGCAGTTGCGCCCGTGGTCATGGTTTTCCACGCGAGCGCCCACGTAGAGCCATCGTTTGCGTCGTTGCCGTTTACGTAGTCGAGGTGGAATGTTGCCATTTATTGCAGTGGTTGAGTGCCAATAATACGCCCTGCTTCATCACGCACAATCGCATCGCTGCCACCTGCACGACTCACACCTACAGGCTTGCCCGCTTCGTCGTAAATCACGACCTTGGGCGCATTCATGTGGTCGAACAGCGATTGCACGCCCTGCATGAGTTGCGCCATGTTTTGTTGCGATTGGATAAAGTCATCCGGAGGAACCCCGCGCAGCTTCATCTCTTCAATGTAGATTTTGACCTGTGCGTCGTATTCCGTTTTCCACTTGTCAAATTCCAGTTGCTGTTCAGCCTGTGCGTTTTCGTTCTGCGCCTTCATAACCTCACGCGCCGCGTCGCGTTGGTCGTTGCTCTCTTGCAGCTTGTATTGCATGGCAATTTCGGCCTGCTTGATTTGCGCTTTCAACGCTTCAATCTCTTTATCGGCTTGCAGCTTCATCTGCTCGATTTGCAACTGCATTGGCGGTTGCTGCGGCTTTGGCTGCACTGTTGTCGGGTCAATTGCAAAGCTCTGCACGTCCTTAAACCCAGCGTTTTCGATCATCTTGCCAAACGTGTGATAAAGGTGTTTCGGCTCAACGATGCCCAACGCCATGCCCTCTCGTTGCAGACTCATGATCTGCATGAGTGAGGCGGCTTGCGCGGTCTTGTCGCCCGTGCCCAGCCCAACGTGGACTGTCATGTCGTATTGATCGCGCCACTCGTTCGGGTCGTACTCCACAAATTCATCACGCAAGCGGAAAGCCATCTTGTCGATCTGGCCGTCTGTCAACGTCTTGAGGATGCCCAAGAAAATAGGCTTCACCAGTATCTCGGCAAAGATGCGTGCAATCAGTTCGATGCGTTGCGCCGCAGCGCCCATGTCGATCTGCCTGCCCGTTGCTGTGTTGTTCAGGCTGTCAGGGTTAAGCCCCATGCTTGTACGGGATACGCCTGTGCGGTTTTCTCGCATGCCCTGCACGTAGTCCAGCATGGGCATACTTGAGCCAGCGGTAAACGGGACAACTTCATCGGTCACCGCCCCGGCTTGCTTGGCTCGGATGATGCCACCAATGCGCGAATCCAACAGGTCGTCGATGTTTGCCAATGGCGACCAATTGCTATCGGTCAGCACGGTCTTACGCGGGTTGTTGGTCAGCTTGAGATTGTCGAGCGTCTGACGCAAAATCTCAGTATGAATCATTTGCAGATCGCCGACAAGATCATGCATGCTCATGCCATCCCAGCGATGCGGGTTAAGCAATGGTGATGCCGTGGCGATAGGCACATGGGAGACAGGCTCACGCTTTAGGATGCGGTCAGCCAAGCGGTAAACGCACAAACGCTCTGCGATGCCGTCGCCGTCTGCGTCAGCCAGCACGTATTCCACGCGCAAAGTACCCTCGGCGGTAGAGTCGTCGCCATCGTCATCTTCGTCGTGGCTCACACCAAGTTTACCGATGTTCGCCAGATATTCGCCGTCGCCCGTGGCCTCTACGTCGCTTGCCCGCAGTTCTTTCGCGTCAACGTCCGTAAAGCCCATTTGCTTAAGATCAGACAATGTGACCTCATGCAGCCTGCACACGTAAGGGCAGTCTTGCAGCAGCGGGCTTGTCCACTCAGGCTCAATCAGTAAATCACCCGCGCTAAACGACTCTACCCGCACAATCGTACGCTTTTCTGTGCGCTTGAGCCTGCCCGCGTGTAGCTGTACAGGATTGCCCGTCGGGTCAATCACAGTTTCTGTGCTCACCTCGGATAAATCAGACTCATCCTCTTGCATCATCAGCGCCAACATTTCGTCCGTTGCGCCCTTGAACGGGTAGCTTGAGACGGTTTCGTTTGTCTCTTTATTCCACGTCACCGCACAATTGCCGCTGCTCAAAGCCTCTTTGAATGCCGTGTAAAGGATGAGGAAGCCATTGTTTTGCTTGTAAAACACGTAGTTACAAGCGTCTGTTGCTTGCTCTGCGCCCTGCACGTCATTGGCTCGGGACGGCTCAAAGCTCACGGCTTTGTCGGTACTTGTGAAGATTTTCAGCAGCTGCGGGAGCAACCACTCGACCGTATCTTGCACGTCGCTGGATACGATTTGGCTCCAGCCCTCTTGCTCATTGCCGTATGGCTCGCGGTAGTACGCTTTTACAGCGGATTGACGCTTCAGCCCTAGCTCACCTTGCACATATTGCGCGGCGCGGCTCTCTTTGCTCTTGAGCAAATTCAGCAGTTCAAGATCATCCATTTTCATCGGTTTGCGCCTTTTGAGCTATTCGCGGGATTGTCCGAGATGGTAAAGCGTTAGGCAACGTATCGGTTTTCACGGTATTTAATGGGCTGTACGGGCTTTGGCTTTGTGATCGCAAAGCGCCGCATCATGTACGCATAACGGGTTGCAGATAACAGATCATCGTCCAGCTTAACAATTTTCCCCTCTTTTCGGTGATACATCCGGAACTCTTGGAACCAGTCGTTTAAATTGCTGAAAACCTTGAATCGCCCCGTCTGCATCCTATCCAGCAACTCCATAACACCAGCCTCAACGCCATTGCCACCAGTGCCCTCTTCCTCATTTTCGCTAGGAGGGTGGGTTGCTTTGTCGGCCAGCATGTCTAACCCTTGCGCCTTGTATTGATCGCGCAAAGCAAGTCCAGAGCCTTTATCGTGCTGCAATCCGTCATGCGGCCAAGCCCAAGGAAGCCATTCGCCCCAAGGCTTTACGGTTGCAGCAAAAAGCAAAGGCGTTTGCTCTTTTTGGCGATTCGCCGATGTGACATAAATAACGTCATCATCCCTATCCCAAGCAATCCGCACAGCAGCCGATGGATGGTCCCACCCGAAGTCAATTCCGCAGATTTGCACCCAATGCGCCGGGATTTCAAAAGGGGCAACAGTAATTAGCTCTTCGCTTACGGGGTAAATACGGCCACTGCCCAATGTTGGAATGCCTTTTGTCCTGGCCTCGCGCTCATGTGCGGGGTAGCTGGCAATAATGGCAAGGCGCTGCTCTGGCGTATAGTGTTCCGCATCCTCAATGGTCATTGAGGTGATATTACTGCCCTCGACTTTGTCGAGCAAAAACCGTTTTACCACGTTGCTCATGCCCTTCAGTGGCGTAAATGTCATGTACAACATCCCGCCCGTGGCGTTTGTACGGGTCAGGGCTTCGGTGTAAATATCTTCGTCCGGCTCTTCATCCAGCCACACCAGATCGAGCGTTTCAGCCTGAAACTTTTCGCGCCCTTGGTCATAGCTCTTAAACCCCAGCAGGCTCTCGCTTGCCTGAATATCACCGCCGCCACCATGCCGAATGACCAGCGTATCAACTGCATCCGCAACGCCGCGCTTCATGGACTTGTCTTTAATCGCGTCTTTTGGGATTGCCCCAGTCCCTATCGCGTTTGAGCGGCCACAAAGTACCCGCTGAACAGAATCCCTTGTTACTTCGCTTGTAACGCCCGCCGCCCATCCAGCCACGGCCTTATCAAAAACCCGGCCATGCCACCAATCAGGATAACGCCCGGTCAGGTGCATTGCTGTTTCAAACCCTGCGCTCCATGTCTTGCCAAGTTGATTGCCAGCCATGAGCAACCTCTCTCGGAAGTCTTTGCCAGACGCATGGAATAACGCCTGCTTCGCGTATGGCCGATAGTCTAATAATTTGTTTTCAGCCTTTCGCCGCGCTTTTTCTTTGAGCAACTCGTACAGCTCACGCTTTTCACTCACTGTTAAGCAGCTTGGCAAGTCGCTCATTAAGTTGTTCCTCGGTCAAATCGACAAGCGTGGTTTTTTGGTCAATTTCAATTTTGTCGCCAAACTCACGCGGGTTTGTCTTACTGGCCTGCCACCGATAGTGTGATGCAAGCTCTCGTGCCTTTGCAAGCCCAAAGGGGTCTGCTGCGTTAGTGAGCACTTGCTCCGCTTTGTCAGCAAACGCCCTCGCGCTGGATAATCTGGCTTCGCGCACGCGTGCGGAACGGTCAGCGTCTTTTGCTATCCAATTGATAAGCGTCCCCAAGCTACAGCCTAACTCTCTAGCGATGCTGCGCTGAGAGTCGCCGTCTGTGATTTTGTCGCACAGCCACTCAATATCAACCGCATCAAGCATACTGCCTATTGTCATGCGCTCACCTTAAATATGCTGCAAACGCCGTACAGCACCTTTGATGCTTTGGGCACTGTGTCTGCGTCTGCGGGTACGTAATAACGCGCTTGGCCGTCTCGCTGGGCTTTGATTGCCCCGATAAATGCGAGATTGTGCAGCGCGGCTCTTACTTGATTGTGCTGCAATCCTGTGGATTTTGCAATATCTTGGCGTGACGTGCTGCCGTCTTGGACGGCTTGGAGCACCCGTTGCATGACAGACGGGCGGGTTAGTGGGAGTGGGCTGTTTTTGCGCAGGGTCACAATGTGCTGGATTTTAGCCTAGACATTCATCTCATAATTTTGGATTTCCCTCGCCTGAACACCTTTAGGGACTTCACATACCACTTCCCCTCGTTCATCCATCAAATATACGCCGACTTCGCCGATAAATGAGCGCAGACATTTGTGCGCTTTTACTTGAACTTCTGGCGTTGTGTATATCTTGTAATATCTCATTTTCATTCTCCTATTTAATCCAACGACGCGGCCAAAATAAATCCGCGCACCTTTATAGCCTGCGCCACGCTATAACATTGGAGCCAGTAGTCGCCTGACTCCATAAACTCGCGGTCAATCAGTGCGCCGTCTACGTAGACACCACCGCCGCGCACCTCAAATGCGCCCATGTTTGTGCCTACCCCACCGCTATTTTTTAAGCGCACCACTTTTTGGTCTGCGTAAAGTCGCTCGAGCACATCCTCCCTCGATTCATTCGGGGTCATCTTGGCAACATGGGCAATCCACGTCTTTGTCTTGCCACTGCGGTTTTTTTCGCCCGCAGTGCAGCGCCCATCTACAGATGCTGAAATCGCGGCCTTTGCGCTCGCAAAGTGGATTTTGATCGTTTGTTGATATGCCATTTCATTTACTCCTTTTAATGCCTCGCGGAATTGCTTGGCACGTGTGTATTATTGAGCGCGAAACTGAACTGAAACTTACGCCAATGTAAAGATCGAAGATTTTTTACTAGGCATTTACCCTAATAGCTTTTGATTAGGCTCCCCGTCTGCCGTTGTCTCACATCAGCGTGTGGCCACTCGCACTATGCGATGCCGGGGGCAAACTGCACAGGCGGGGAATTAAATTGCCCCGGCGGTTTGAGCATAGTTTAGAGGCTTGCCGGGGCTATGGGTTGATGGCGACCGGGTTGTCCCAATCCGACGCAATCGTTGCGCTTAACCATCACGGCTGCGGACTGTTAGCCCGACTCGGCGAGAGCAGCGGCTTTGTCGGTTCATACCTTGCTGCGTGCCGTTTATGCCAATCCGCGCCCGTGATAGCCCCAGCCTTTTACATCGCTGGGATGGATTGCGGTCTTACGAGTGGCTATGTTTCCCCTTTGGGAGATTGGCCACTAAGCCGCCGTGTTACTTTAGCACATCTTTTTCATTTTTTCCATCCATTCCGATACCGCCAAGCCACCGCCGCCGCATCGCGCTCATGCTGATTGCTTCGCGTTACCCAGCCTGTCATCTTGCAGAATGCATCAGCGTCCATTTTCGCGCCCTTGCTCTTCGGGCTAATGCCCAGAGCGGGGATATTTTTGCGCCCGCATAGCTCAGTTATCAGCCTGCACCATGCGTCAATCTCACCAACGTTTCGGGCAATTTTGCACGATGCCGCCTTACTCGCAGCGGTTGACCAAACCCGGCTTTGTAGCCGCGAATCCTCAAAAACTACGCCCGTGGCCTCGTTGATAAAAGCGACAAGGTCAGCGGGGTGGATTGTCTCCAATAGCGTCAGTTTGCCCGCTTCGTACATTGCAATTCCAGTGCTTACACCGGGGTCTATGCCCAGAATCATGCTATATGGCTCCATGTTTCGCACTGCGCTATCTTTTCGATAGTTCGCACATGCACGTTAAATTGCTTTGCAAGCGCATCATTGCTCAGGTTGTCTCGGATGTACTGACGCAACCTGTCACGCTGTCTTACGGCGCTTTTGATCGTCACAACGTCCAAATCTAGCAGCTTTGCTTGCGGTAGCTCTTGCCCACGCGGAGCAAGCTCTCTGGCGCGTTGCTGCCACTCATCGCGGGGCATTACGCCTTCGCGCCGCTCTCGGTGGCCTATGTGCTGTGCGTATTTGGTTATTGCCATTATGCGGCCTCTGCGAATAGGTCATTTTGATTGTCGCTTTTGCTTGCTTCGTCAAGATTGCGACAAGCAATATCAAAATAAGACTTTTTCAGCTCAGCCCCAACGAATCGGCGTTTGCTTTTCAGACTGATGTACCCCTCAGACCCAATACCCGCAAACGGCGAAAACACCAAGTCGCCGGGGTTGCTCCACAGCTCTACGCAGCGTTCAATCACGTCAAGTTGAAGCGGGCAAATATGGCGCTCTTCGTCTTTTTCCTTTGCCAATTTGTAGTTCAGCACGTCCGTCTGGTCAATATCAAACCACACGGGCGATGCGTACCGCTGCCAAACAGAGATCGAATACAAGCGCGTCTTTTCCTCTTCGCTTCGTGCGCGGCCCCAGTCTTTTGATTGTGGCGCGTTATAGCTGCTGCCAACGTAATCAAAGAATCGCTCACCGCCACGGGTCACAGCGTCCCATTTATCCTCGTCTGCCCATTTACGCATAACGATGATGTAATCAGCCATGCCTTGACGCGATGCGCTCGAATCTTTGCAAAGTTGCTTGTAAAGCAACCCGTGGTTTTTGGTGCGCTGCATCTCGATTACAGGGTCTTTCCAGATCGTGACGCGGCTATGATACTGCCACCCCTTTGACTCGTACATCTTGATAATTTCGCCGGGAAAATCGCGCAAGCCCGCAGCGCCGTCACGCCCTTTGTACATGGGCAAGTCTTTGCAGTGGATTGCAGTCAGCCTCCCAGGTTTTGTAATCCGGTGAAGCTCTTCGGCCAAGTACGAGTAATGGCGCATAAACTTCCCATCGTCCGTACTGTTGCCCATGTCATATTCGGAATCGCTGTAAATGTAAAGATTGGAAAACGGCGGGCTATAGACGCTAAAACCAATTGAATCAGCCTCGATCATTCGTGCAACGTGAACACAATCGCCATGATGCAACGTCCAATCTTTGCCTTGTTTTGTCTCAAAATATGGCGTGTCGTTCATCTCTGACTCCTTTTTGTAGGCAATGGAAATTGCCTTGACCATCTCTGATTTCATGACGTTGTGTTTGGCCTCTTTTTCCTGAATGATGCTCAGAATTGAACGCTCAGAATCAGCGGCCATTACGTAACAATTAACCTCTTGTTTTTGGCCGAATCGGTAGCAGCGCCGAATGGCTTGGTAGTAGTCTTCGTAGCTATACGAAAGACCAACAAATGCCATGTTTCGGCAGTGTTGCAGATTCAAGCCCATCCCCGCGATGCTTGGCTTCGTGATCAGGACGCGGATTGACCCATCAATAAAACCGTCAAGACTCTTTTCTTTTTTGTCGATTGAATCAGATCCTCTCAAGTCAACCGCATCAGGAATAAGCCCCTTCAACGAATCAGCCTCATAGTTTGTATTGCACCAAACTAACCACGGTTCATCGCTTGCATTCACCAACTTTGCAACCTCAGCGGCACGACGGCCAATGGTCAATCGCCCCTCTTTGTGTACGCTTGTCGCGTTGATTGTGACGGTGCGAAAAAGCTCACCCTCCGATGGTGGCAAACCATCAGTAGAAACTTCAACGAACTGTTGACGCAATGCAGGAAGGATGTACGCCGTGCCGTCATAGCCCAAGTCGGCAGGGTTTGACAGGCACACGCTCCACGTTGCGCACCATTCCCAAAACTTGCCCGCTGCGTGCGGGCGAAGTACGTATGCGCCAGCTTCCATCGTATCGTTTTGGAAAAAACGCATAATCATCTCGTTGCTTGGCATGATGCCCAAAAATGCGGCATGGTTGCCAAGCTCCAAGTAATCGTTAGGGCTTGGCGTGGCTGTACAGGCCAGCCGATATGGGACATTCTCACAAGCTGTAATCAACGCTTGCTTGGTTTTGCCCATGTAGCTTTTCAGGATTGAGCTTTCATCCAACACTACGCCAACGAATGTAGAAACGTCGAATTTATCAAGCATTTCGTAATTCGTGATGATGATGTTTTGCGTTACCTCTGACTGAGCGCGGCAGTATTGAATATCAATGCCAAATTTTTGAGCCTCATTCACGGTTTGATGCGCAACGCATAGCGGGGCAACAATCAGCACCTTCCCCGAAGTGTGTCGCCGCACCTGCTCTGCCCATGCTGTTTGCATTGCCGTCTTGCCAAGGCCTGTATCCGCAAATATCGCAGCACGCCCTTTCTTGCAAGCCCACGTCACAATCTCACGCTGGAAGTCGAACAACTTTTCATTGATTTGAGAAGGCTCAAACCCAAACCAGTCGTTTTTCTCTCGCTTCGATTCAATAAAATCCGTGTATTCCATAAATCACCCATAAAAAAAGGGCTTCACCTGCACTCTCCCCTTGCGGGGTTGGCCGAACGGTGTAGTACCGCCAGAGTGCATGTGAAACCCTACTACATAAACGCGGCCAAGCGCTAGATTGATTGTAACACTAAAGAAGCTCACCCAGTTCAACAAGAGCACCATGCGCGGCCTCTTTTTTCCACGCTTTCGCCAGCAGCGGGTCGTTTGCAATGTCGCGCCACTCGCTCACCTGCCTCTCGTGCGCTGCGTCAAATGCCCTGCGCTTTTCCGCTTTTGGTGCGCCGCCAAAATCGAGCCATTCATGGCAAACATGGCAGCCCCACACGGTATATGCATCGCTTGCCTTCAATCCGCGCCCTTTGCCATGCTCCAAAAAATTAGAGTGACAAGCCACCGTTGTCGTGCCATCGTCAAGCAGGCAGTTGTCCACAGCCATGAGCAAGCATCGTTCGCCCTTTGCGAGTTCGAGTAAGTTTTTATCGCGGCACATCACTGTGTAGCCCTCATTTCAATTCGTGCGCTTGCTTCACTACTTCGCAAAACTTCAATCCGCGCCTGCGCCGCCACCAAAGCCCAGCGCAACGATTCCTCGCGCTCTACGGCTGCGCGTATGCCGTCAAGGTGCGCCGTGTACTCTTCATGCGCGTAAGCCCATGCTTCGCGATCTACAGCGGTTTTTGCATCGCTTTTTGCCATCAGTATCGCCTTCAGGCTTTTACGGTATTCCTCAAGATAAATCCTATCGCCCTTGGCTTGGGCATAAGCCTTCGAGTTCCCCAAAATAAAGTCAACCGCTTGATGCGCATCTTTGATTGAGTATTCCTTCATCGCTTGCGCCCCTCTTCAATCAAGTCAAGCAAATCCTCTAGAGTATTGATCTTTTTCAGTTTTTTATCATACCCGGCGGGGTGTTTGGCTTTGCCCATTTTGTTTTCCTCGGCGTACCAAGTCAGCCAGTCCAATTCATCGCCCAGCAATTCGCCAAGCGTAATTGTGTAGGACTCGAAAACCGCCCACATGGTTAAACCGTATGTGCCCCCATCCAAAGACGCTCCGAAAATCTTGTTGATCACCTCTGTTTGCAGGTCAATATCGGCCTTCATCGAACGCCAGCATTTAAGCAAGATCAGGGCTTTTTCTCGGTCAGGGTAGGTCATGTCGTACTCCATCCGCATTTTCTGCACTTTTCGCGCAATCCAGCACCTCGAAAAATTCATCCACACCTTGCAGCCGGTCACGCTGCCAAACGCACGCTTGCGCCGCAGCCTTTGCCTCTTCGTGGTCTTGCAAAAAACACCACTGCAAAAACCCCCGCCAAGCTTCGGGGTACGCAGAATCAAAACCATCAATCTTTTTCCACTCGTGGCGTTCGCCAAGCCACTCCATTACGTCGCGCATCATGACGTGCCGCGTTCCTGTGGCAAAGCTCTGCCAGTTCGCGCGGCAAAAATCCATAATCGCGCCGGGCGCATAGCTTGCCCGTCCAAGACCGTATCGCACAGCGCCCATGATGGCGATATTGAAATTCAGATCGTTGAACGGATTTGCTTCAACATATCGTTTCCCAGCTTTCACGTAGTACATCATTTACTCCTATTTATGCATCCATCGTAACACACTACGAAACCAAACGCAAGCGCAATGCTTGCACACCTAGCCATGCGGATGATTTGCCTTTTCCGTCCAGCTTTTTAACGACTTTCTCCACGATGTATTCGACTTGCTTGTGCGTTATGCCCATCTTTTGCGCCACGGTCTTGTGATAGTCACCGGAGCAGATTAGCGCGAGTACTTGGCGCTCCTTTAGCGTTAGGTTTGGCTGTCTCATGTATTTCCCCTGTTTTGTACAGGCGCAAGATCAATTCTTTGTCGTGCCCCCACTCTGTCCATTGCTTGATGGTTTGCGCCCAGCGTAGGCGCATTGGCTCGGTGTTGCGGGGCTTTTTTGCCCATTCGGTGATTCGCGTCAAAGCCCTCGCCGCACAATGTGCGCAGCCAAGACTGTGACACTCGTAATATTCGTTCTCTTGGTGATTCGTGCAGTCTGTGCATGTCATGCCTTCACCATAAAAAACCGCCCGCCGCAAGCGTTACGCCACGTCACTAGATCGCGCTCTATCGCGTCTTGTAGGGCTTCGTTTACGCTTTCCCATGTACCGCCCATCGCATCAAAAATTTCCCATGCTTGCATCTGGCCGATTGCCAGTAGCTTTAAAAGTGTTTCGGTTCTCATTTGTTTTCCAAGAGTTGTGTTTTAACCATGTCCGCAAGGCTCAATTTGCCAATTGCAGTTTTGCCACCAGTCGCGCCGCCTTTGCACACAAGCCGCGCCCGGTCTACTTCGCCCACGACTGAAGGCTTAGGCACTGGCAATCCCTTTCGTTCATAGTCGCTGTCTGGGCTACGGTCGCCAATCATCACTCGCGGATATTCAAAGCTGCCACGGTTTACATAAGCCTTGTGCGCTTCGCAAAACCTGTGCTGTAGGTAGCTCAGGTCTTTTGTTTCGCCACGGCAAATCTTTGGCCAGCCCCCCATATCGTCAATCGCCGCATGAATTGCAGGGTCATCAAAAACCACGTCTGTGTAAGCCCCAACGGAACTCATGGCCTCTAGCACCTTTCCCCATGCCAGCGCCGCGCGGTCTGTTGTTGTTCCAGCCAAAGCCCGCACAATGTCCGCAACCTTTGGCGAAAATTGCCCCCGATCTGCGTCCATAGCGTGTTTCGTGAGGGCTTGGCTTACTTGGTCAAGGTCAAAGCCTTGGCACGCTTGCCACCACAAATCGAGAGTGAATTTTGATGCGTCTTGGCGGTAGTAGGCCAGTGCATCGGTTATCAGTTGGGCAAACTCTGCCCGTTCATGTTGGCGCATGTGACCCCCTTGCCCATTCGTCGGCAACCTTACGATTTCGCGCTTCTAGCGCCTCTTGCTTGTTTAAGCTTGGTGCTTGTCCAGCGGGTTTACGCTGCGCATACCACCCTGCGTTAAAACCTTGCCATCCAAACTCACAACAAGCCTTCAATGCATCCTCCATTCCAATACCAGCCTTTTCAGCCTCGCGTTCAATGCCATCAAGAGCGGTTTTTGTAATCGCGGCTTTTTTCTCTTTCCTGAGTTTTACCCAGTCTGCCCAAACCTGTTCGTCAACATCTTGGGGCTTGAGTGATGGTGTCGCGCTTGCGCGTGGCTTCTCCTCTTTTATTGGTTTATGGTTAATGGTTCTTGGTTTATGGTTCTTGGTTAATGGTTCTTGGTTAGGTGGCGAGTCGTGCATATCTCGTGACAATGCGTTAACGCTATGTGCACGACTCGTGCTTAATTGCTTACGCTTCGTTTCTCTATCAATGGCTATTTGCTTGTTTCTGTCTGCCATTGCGTGATATTCAAGCAAATCTGCAAGCACATCATCATGTGTAAATGTCCCATCGGCTGACTTAATAAAGTACCGATTCAAGACAAATTTTATGGCTTCAACTTCCTCGGCGCCGCTTGCCCAAAGCCATTGAACCGCCTGCTCCTCGGTTGGGAAGGCCTCACGGTCATAACAAGCATCAAGCAAAAGCGTGTAAACGCCGTGCTGCAAAAGAGTGAGCCTGCTAGTACGCTTGGCGTAATTGCCAATGTTGCGTTTGTAGTAGTGCATCACTCCACCCCAAGGGCTTCTAGAACAAGATGCTCTTTCTCTTCAACAATTATTTCAAATTGATGGGTGCTGAGATATACGGCACGTGTTTCGCCGTGTTCGTCTATCTGAGTAATGCAAATAAACCCTTGGCCATCACCTTCAACAGTTGTTTTGTACTCAATATTTAGATTCAAAGACATGCAATTCTCCAATAAAAATCCCCTAGGGCTTGCCGTTAGTACAAGTAACGGGGCCACTAGGGGAGTCTTAAACCTTTAGCGTAACCATCTTGTACATGGCTATATCTAAAGGTTCACGGGTAAATTCTAACCGATTTCGGGCGGTCTGCCAAAGTAAACCAGCAGCTTTTCGCTGCGTTTTTTCGTGATTGTCCAGCCCCGAGCCTTCAAATCGGCAAGGCGCTTGTGCGGGCATACGCTGGGCAACGCCTCGCAAATATCAACGCTTGTAGCGCCGCGCTTGCGTTGTAGCAGTTTGCCAAGTCGTTCAAGTTGGGTTTTCATTTTTCACCTTTGCGTATTCTTTGAGAATCCAGCGTTCAAACCACTCGCGCCCCCGAGCCTTCATTACAGCTCGCAGTTTTGCCAAGTGCCCATTTTTCAACCGGACGGAGCCGACTTCAGAAGGTTGTGCATTCATGGGCGCTAATGTAACACGTAAAAAAGAAAAAGTCACTAGGGTTTATCCTAATAAAAAAACTTGTGCATGGGCTTTTCTTGTGTTACAGTTGAGCCATCAAACAACAGGAGTTAAGCATGACAAAAGTGGAAAAAATCAATCCTTTCGCAGAAGATTTGGATAAGCCAAATCAAAAAACGATTATTGCCTACAAGGGCTTCGACCAAAACATGCAATGTCGCGGCTTCCAGTTCGAGGTTGGAAAGGCCTATGAGCATGAAGGCGAAGTGAAAGTTTGTGATGCGGGTTTTCATGCTTGCGAAAACCCGCTTGATGTTCTGGATTACTACCCGCTGGATTCTCGTTTTGCCATCGTCAAAGCGTCCGGTCAGATCAGCCGTGACGGCAACAAGATTGCAGCCGCATCGGTGATGATTGAAGCCGAGTTGAAACTGCCTGATTTCATCGCCGCATCAATCAATTACATCAAGGCGGCATGCAACTTTGCATCTAAGCCTGTCGATGCCGCGTCGGGCGACTCCAGCAAGTTGGCCGCGTCGGGCGACTACAGCAAGTTGGCCGCGTCGGGCTACTCCAGCCAGTTGGCCGCGTCGGGCGACTACAGCAAGTTGGCCGCGTCGGGCGACTACAGCAA
>Ga0213919_1000159_pt1 | contig 36461 bp, 46 predicted proteins | sample McNCre317MG_FD_161056 | JGI IMG/M metagenome (GOLD analysis project Ga0213919, IMG submission 161056) | Freshwater microbial communities from McNutts Creek, Athens, Georgia, United States - 3-17 MG | ecosystem: Environmental > Aquatic > Freshwater > Creek | place: USA: Georgia | collected...
TGGGCCTCGCGATCGGCCTGGCCCCGGTCCTGCCGCCAATGCCCGAAGTGCCGGTCGGCTCGTGGAACGGCCTGCTGACCCTCGCCCAGCAGAGTTTCATCGGTATCGCGATGGGCCTCAGCCTGCGCGTGGTCTTCGCTGCGCTGAGCGCGATGGGGGAAATCATCAGCCTGCAGATGGGCCTGTCCTTTGCGACCTTCTTCGATCCGATGGCCGGCGGCCAGACCGGCGTGGTCGGCGAATTCCTGACCCTGCTGGCAACCCTGGTCTTCCTGGCCCTTAACGGCCACCTGCTGATGGTGGACGCCCTCGCCCACAGCTTCGAATGGCTGCCGATCACCGATACCCCGCCCCACCGGGGGGGCTGGCTGATGCTCGCCCGTTTCGGCGGGACGATCTTCGGCGCCGGCCTGCTGATGGCTCTGCCGGTCGTCACCGCGCTGCTCATCACCAACATCGCCCTTGGCGTACTGACCCGCGCGGCCCCCCAGCTCAATCTCTTTGCAATCGGCTTTCCGGTTACCCTGACGGTGGGTTTCGGCGTGCTCCTCCTCGCCCTCGGGCATCTGGCTCCACTGCTGCAGCACTTTTACGACCTCGGCTTCACCACCATGGCCGGCATCGTCCGCGCCCTGCGCTGAGCCCCACCGGGATGGACGCCACCCTCGCCCTTGCTGCCGGTTCCGCGCTGCTGGCAGCCGGCACCACGCTCGCACTGGTACGCACGGCCCGCCTAGGTCGGCAGGCGCTGACCGCCGAGCGGCACCGCCGCGAGCAGGCCGAAGCCGCCCGGGCCGAGGCCCATGCCAATTTCGACCGGGTCTTTCGCTTCCTGCCCGAACTGGTCACCCTGACCACGCTGGACGACGGGCGGCTGGTGGACGTGAACGACAACTGGAGTGCCGTGCTCGGCTACCCTCGCGAGCACGTGCTCGGCCGGCGCTGCGTCGACCTGGGCCTGTGGCAGGAACCCACGGGCCTCGCCCAGTTGCAGGCCGCACTGCTCGCCGGCCAGGAGATCATCGATCGCCCGGCCGGCCTCCTCACCCGCAGTGGCCAGCTGGTAGAAACGCTGTTGCGGGCGCGCCGCCTGAGCATCCGCGGACGTGAGCACGCCATCACCGTGTGCCGGGACATCACCGAACAGCGTCGCCTCGAAAGGGCCCGTCAGGCCGCAGCCGAAGCCCAGCGCGTGTCCGAGGCGATGTTCTCGACGGCCTTCCACTCCAGCCCCGAGTCGGTGACCATCAGCCGCCTCGGCGACGGCAAGATCCTCGAGGTGAACCAATCCTTCCTGCAGCTCAGCGGCCTGACCCGGGAACGGGCGCTCGGCGCAACCGCGCTGGAGCTCGGCCTGTGGCCCTACCCCGAGGAACGCGCCGCCATCGTCGAACTTCTCTCCGAAAGCCCGGCCGTGCGTGACTTCCGATGCACGATCGGCACTGCGACAGGTGAGCGACGCGACTGTCTGCTGAACGCCGCCACCGTCGGCATCGCCGGCCAGACCTGCCTGATCTGCATCATCCGCGACATCACCGAACAGCAGGTCGCCGCCGCCCGCCTGCAGGAAAGTCAGACCAAGTTCGCGACGATCTTCGACAGCGCCCCCTTCGCCCTCGCCGTGACCCGTATCGCCGACCGGATTTATCTCGATGCCAACCCGGCCTGGGAAGCCCTTCTCGGCCTCCCGCGGGACGCCGCACGGGGGCACACCACCGGCGAGCTGGGCCTGTGGGTCGACCACAGCGCCTACGACGAGATCTATGCCTGCTTCGTCGATGGCGACGTCGTGCCCCAGCGGGAAGTCCGGCTGCGCCCCCGGGGGCGGGACGGGATCGCCACCTGCCTCATCTCGGCCCGCCGCCTGCGCATCAACGGCGAAGACTGCGCGCTGTGGTCGCTGGCGGACATCTCCGAACTGCGGCGCGCCCAGAGGAATATCGAGGATCTCAACCAGACCCTCGAAAGACGCGTCACCGAACGCACCGCGGAGCTCAGCGCCGCGCTGGACGCGCTCAGCCGGACCCAGGAAGAACTCGTCCGCAGCGAAAAGCTGGCCGCGCTCGGCGCCCTCGTCGCCGGCATCGCCCATGAACTCAACACCCCCATCGGCAACAGCGTCACCGTCGCCACCACGCTGGCCGCGCGCACCACGGAGATGGTCGAGGCCTACACCAGCGGCCGTCTGCGGCGCTCCGACTTCGACAAGTTTGCGGACAGCGCACTCAGGGCCACCGATCTGCTGATGCGCAGCCTGACGCGCGCCGAGGAGCTGGTGCGCAGCTTCAAGCAGGTCGCCGTGGACCAGACCAGCGCCCAGCGCCGCCGCTTCGATCTGGGCGAAGTCCTGCACGAAATGGCCATCACCCTCAGCCCGATGTTCAAGGGCTGCCCCTACACGCTCGAAGTCGTCGACGCCGGCAGCCTGCCGATGGACAGCTACCCCGGCCCCCTCGGCCAGATCTTCACCAACCTCGTCAGCAACGCGCTGCTGCACGCCTTCGACGGACGTCCCACAGGTCACATCGTCGTCACACCGCGGGCCATCGACGAGCGGACCGTCGCGATCGAGTTCGCCGATGACGGCAAGGGAATTCCGCCCGAGAACCTGCGTCGCATCTTCGACCCCTTCTTCACCACGCGCCTCGGTCGCGGCGGCAGCGGACTCGGGCTGCATATCACCTACAATCTCGCCAGCCGGGTGCTGGGCGGACGCATCGACGTCTATAGCGTCCCTGGCGAGGGCAGCCGCTTCACCGTCACCCTGCCCTGCGTCGCGCCAGCCGAGATCCCTCCGGACCCGGGCCTTGGCACGCACGCCGCTGGCATTCAGCCTGTCAACTTTGGTGATACCTGGCCGATAATCTAAGGCTGGCCTCTCGTTCGGCCGGCTGCCCGGGAGTATTCATGGCCATTGCCATCGTCGACGACACACCGCTCAACCTGACGCTGATCCAGGCCCTCGTCCGCAGGCTCACGCCCGCGGGCACTGACATCGTCACCTTCACCTCGCCCCTCGAGGGCCTGCAGTGGTGCAGCGAGAACGAACCGGACCTGCTGATCGTCGACTACATGATGCCCGACCTGAATGGCATCGAATTCATCCGCGCGGTGCGCCAGCGCTATGCCGCCGACGTCGTGCCGATCCTGATGGTCACCGCCGCCCACGAGAAGGAAGTGCGTTACGAGAGCCTGGCCGCCGGCTCCAACGACTTCCTCACCAAACCCATCGACCGCCACGAATTCGACCCGCGCGTGCGCACGATGCTGACCCTGCGGGCGAGCCAGCAACGCCTGCGCAACTGGAACGACGACCTGCGCGAAGCGGTGATCCGCAAGACCGCCGAGATCGTCACCCGCGAACAGGAGACGATCAACCGGCTGGCCCGCGCAGCCGAATTCCGCGACCCCGAAACCGGCGCCCACATCCTGCGCATGGCCCGCTACTCCGAGATGATCGCGATCCAGCTGGGGCTTGATGCGGAACTCTGCGAACGCCTACTGTGCGCGGCGCCGATGCACGACATCGGCAAGGTCGGCACGCCCGACCACATCCTGCTCAAGCCCGGCCGGCTCAACGAAGAGGAAATGCTGATCATGCAGCAACACCCGCGCATCGGTCACGACATCCTCAACGGCTCGTCGAGCCCGATGATCCAGATGGCCGCCGAGATCGCCCTCACCCACCACGAAAAATTCGATGGCAGCGGCTACCCGGACGGCAAGGCTGGTGAGACGATCCCGCTGGTCGGCCGGATCGTCGCCGTGGCCGACGTATTCGACGCGCTCACCTCCACGCGCCCCTACAAGCAGGCCTGGGAAATCGAGCGGGCCTTCGAGCACATCCGGAAGGGTAGCGGCAGCCACTTCGACCCGGCCTGCGCCGAAGCCTTCCTCGCCCGGACCTCCGACATCCTGCAGATCCGCGATCGGTTCCGGGACGAATGAACGGTGTGCTGCCTCCCAAGCGCCGCGGCCCCGGTTCCCGGACGCTTGGCCGACAACTGACGCAGCTCTTCACGCTGCTGCTGGCCCTCTCGCTCGGTGCCTACGGCATCTACATCGGCACCGAGCAGGCCGACTTCGTCGAACGCATGGAGCGCCAGCACACCGATGAGCTGACCCACACGCTGGCGTCGGTGCTCGAACCGCACCTTGCCAGCGGCGACCTCAGGAACGCGCTGGCCCATCTGCTCGAACTCGAGTTCAACCCCCACATCCGCCGCGCCACCGTCACCGACCGCCAGGGTCTGCCGATCGCCAGCGTCCGGCGCCCGACCCATGCGGCACCGTTCGTCGAAGAAGACCTCGCCGGGGCGCCGGCACTCAAACCGGACGAACAGCGCCACGCCTCGCGGACCACGACCCGCCGGGGTGCCGAACCCTTGGTTGCCTGGGCCGGGATCGGCGCCCAGGCGCCTCTCGGCTGGCTGCGCATCGAGGTCGCTCCAGTCGCCGCCGACAACCTCAAACACATCATCATCGACAGCGTGCTGACCGGCCTGCTCACGGTGATCGCCGGAACCCTGGCCATCCGCTACTTCCTGCGCGCGCCGCTGCGCAGCCTGAAGCGCGCCACCGCCTTCGCCGAAGGACTGGAGGCGAGCCAGGGCGACATCTTGCAGGAAAGCAGCAGCATCACCGAAGTCCGCCAACTGGTGGACGCGCTGAACCGGACCTCCGCCCGCCTCCATGAAGGCCAGTCCGCCCTCGCCGCCAGTGAATCGCGCAATCGTGCGGTCACCGAGGCGGCCCTCGACAGCATCATCAGCTTCGACGAGGACGGCCGCATCCTCGAGTTCAACCCGGCTGCCGAACGCAGCTTCGGCATCCCCCGCGCCGAAGCCCTCGGCCAGCAGGCCATTGATCTGCTTTTTCCCGAGCGGGTGCGGGACACCCAGATCCACGCGCTGACAGACCAACTCGCCCGCCCCGGCCCTGCCACGGATGAACGCCAGTGGTCCGAAGCCAGCGCGATGCGCCGCGACGGCACCGAGTTCCCGGTCGAAGTGGCGCTGGTGCCGGTGGACAGCGCCGGGCACCGCCTGACCACCGCCTACATACGCGACATCAGCGCACGCAAGGCCGCCGAAGCGGCGATGCGACAGGCCAAGGAGTCCGCCGAAGCGACCAGCCGCTCGAAGAGCGACTTCCTCGCCAACATGAGCCACGAGATCCGCACTCCGATGAACGCGATCATCGGCATGACCGATCTGGCCCTCGACACCCCCCTCGACGAGGAGCAGCACGAATACCTGTCCCTCGTCAAAAGCTCGGCCAACTCCCTGCTCAACATCATCAACGACATCCTCGATTTCTCGAAGATCGAGGCCGGCAAGCTGGACTTCGAGAGCATCGACTTCAGCCTGCGCGACTGCATCGGCCTGGCCGTCCGTACGCTGCAACAACGCGCCACCGAGAAGGGGCTGTGCCTCGGCGTCCGCATCGCTTCCGGCGTTCCGGACAGCCTGCGCGGCGACCCCCATCGCCTGCGCCAGGTGCTCATCAACCTGCTTTCCAACGGCATCAAGTTCACCGACCGGGGTGAAGTCGGCATTCTTGTCGAGCGAGCCGTGCCCGGTGGCGACGGAACGGACATCGCGCTGACCTTCAGCGTTCGCGACACCGGGGTGGGTATCCCGCCCGAGAAGCAGCAACTGATCTTCAATGCCTTCTCCCAGGCCGACACCTCCACCACCCGCCGCTACGGCGGAACCGGGCTGGGACTGACCATCAGCGCCCAGCTCGTGCAGGCGATGGGCGGCAGAATCGAGGTGGACAGCACCCCCGGCCAGGGCAGCGTGTTCCACTTCGTCGCCCACTTCCAGCCGGCTCAGGCGATGGCCCCCATCGAACGGCAGGAGGAGTTGAACGATCTGGCAATCCTCGTCGCCATGCCGGACGATCCCGCACGGGCCAGGCTGATCGAGCAGCTCACCCAATGGCGCATGAGCCCGGTGACGGCCGCCGACGGGGCCGGCGCACTGAGCGCGCAGGGCCGTGGCGGCGCCGACGGGCGGCCCTTCCGGATCGTGCTGATCGACCACCAGCTGCCGGACATGGACGGCCTCACACTCGCCCGGACGATCCTCGAGTCGGCCCTGCCCCCGCCGGCCGTCATCATGCTGTCCGACGACGAGCCTGACGGCGACCACGCCAGTTGCCGGGATCCCCGCATTTCCGCGCACCTGGCGTCGTCGGCAGCGGCCTCCGAACTGCTCAATGCCATCCTCCTCGCTGTGGCCGCCGGAAGTGCTCCCGTCCGCGGCCACGGGCCCCGTCCCCTGCGGCAGCAGAAGCGCGCCCTGCACATCCTGCTGGCCGAGGACAACGTCGTGAACCAGACGCTGGCCCTGCACCTGCTCGACAAGCTCGGCCACCAGGCCGATGTCGCCAGCAACGGGCTGGAAGCCTTGAAACTGCACGCCGCCAAGCGTTACGACCTGATCCTGATGGATGTCCAGATGCCGCTGATGGGCGGCTTCGAGGCCACCGCAAAGATTCGCCAGCGTGAGGCCGATGGCCCCCTCCGCACCCCCATCGTCGCGATGACCGCTCATGCGATGAAGGGCGACCGGGAACGCTGCCTGGAAGCTGGCATGGACGCCTACCTGTCCAAGCCGGTGCACGCCCCCGACCTCGCCAGAACCCTGGGTGAACTCACCGAGCAGGGCGGGCCACCACCGACGGACGCGACTCCCGCCTCCCCGCGCAGCCGGGAAGCCGCTGACCACACGGTCTTCAACCGCCAGGCACTGTTCATCAACATGGCCGGCGACGAGGCGCTGATCCGCGAGCTGATCGCCATGTACGACGACGACGAGCCCCGCCTGTGCACCGCGATGGAAGCCGCGATCGCTGCCGGCGACGCCGCGGCCTTGCGGGACAGTGCCCATGCGCTGAAGGGCGCGGTGGCAAACTTCTGTGCGCTCCGCGCCCAGGCCAGCGCCCAGCGCCTGGAGTCCCTCGCCCGCGACGGGCAGATCGACGAGGCCCCGGCGGCGCTGGAAGACTTGCGCGAAGAACTCGCCAGGCTGCGCGAGGCGCTCGAACGGGAAGGCCTGCGCGCCCGACCTTAGGCCCGCCCGGCCCGGGCCTCCGCTCGTCCTGCCGCCTGTCAGCCCTTATCCTGGATCAGTTCGATCCTGTACCCATCCGGATCCTCGACGAAGGCGATCACCGTGGTGCCGTGCTGCATCGGCCCGGCCTCGCGCACGACCTTGCCGCCACGGGCCTTGATCGCCGCGCAAGCGGCATGCGCGTCGGGCACCGCCAGCGCCACGTGGCCGTAGCCGCTACCGATCTCGTAGGACGAGACGCCCCAGTTGTGGGTCAGCTCCAGCACCGCGCCTTCGGATTCGTCCTGATAACCGACGAAAGCCAGCGTGAACTTGCCGCCCGGATAATCGGTGCGGCGCAGCAGGCGCATGCCGAGCACCTCGGTGTAGAAGGCGATCGAGCGATCGAGGTCGCCGACGCGAAGCATGGTATGCAGTATACGCATGGGGCTTATGTCCTTTATTCATATCAGGGGAAGGCTGGCCGCCGCCGCACGCAAGGCCTTGCGTGCGGCGACGTGGTCCGGATACAGCGACTCGACGACGGACCAGAAGCGCGGGGAGTGGTTCATCTCGACCAGGTGTGCGACCTCGTGGGCCACCACGTAGTCGATCAGGCCGAGGGGCAGATGGATCAACCGCCAGTGCAGGCGTATGCCGCTGCGGCTGCTGCAACTGCCCCAGCGGGTGCGGGCATTCGACAAGGCGACCGGGGGCTGCGGGCGGCCGAGACGGAGACAGAACTCCTCGACGCGATTCCTGAACAGGTCGAGGCCTTTTTGTTGCAGCTCACGCAACAAAAGCCGGCGGGCATCGCCACCGCTGCGCAGCGCCAGTTCGACGACCCGCTGCGGACCCGCCTCGTGCCACAGCACGCGGTTGTTGCCCCGCCCGATGCGCAGCTGCCAGGCATCTCCGAGTACGGGAAGCAGATCGCCCTCACGGGCCTCGAAAGCCGGCTGCGCCGCCGGGGCAGGATGACTGCGCAGCTTGTCGACGATCCACGCGCCGTGGCTGTGGATGAAGGCCTCCGCCTCGCGCAGCCCGACCCGCAGCGGCACGCCGACGGTCAGCCCCCGATGGTCGATGCGCAGGCCCAGGGTCTTGCGGACGCTACGTCGCAGCGTATAGGCAACCCGCTGCCCGGCGATGTGGATCTCGCGGGCTTCGACGGCCGGCGCGCTCACGCCTCGGCCTTCTCCTTGCGCGGATGGCGCTGGCGGTAATGGTGGGGAAAGAGGCGGTGCATCTCACCTTCGACCCAACGCTCGACGCGGGCGTTGATCTCGTCGGCGGACAGGCCGGTGGTGTCGATCACCGGTCCGATGCTGACGACGACCTCGCCCGGTTGCTTGAGGAAGGCATTGCGCGCCCAGAACTCGCCGGCGTTGTGGGCCACCGGCACCACCGGCGTGCTGGTCCGCGCCGCCAGCCATGAACCGCCGGCCTTATAGCGCTTCTTGCTGCCCGGGGCGACCCGCGTGCCCTCGGGGAAAATGGTCACCCAGAAACCCTGGCCGAGCCGCTCGCGGCCCTGCTCCTCGACCTGGGCCAGCGCGTCCTTGCCGGCGGCACGATCGATCGCGATCATCGGCATCTGCGCGATGCCCCAGCCGAAGAAGGGCAGCTTGTGGATTTCCTTCTTCATCACGAAGACCATCGGCGGGAAGATGTCCTGCAACATGATGGTTTCCCAGGCCGACATGTGCTTGGACATGACGATCGCGGGACCGGGAGGAATGTTCTCGGCGCCGATCAGGCGATAAGGGATGCCCAGCACGTGCTTGACAACCCAGGCCATGATGCGGGGCCAGCCCCGGATGATCTTGTGGCGCAGCTGCGGGCTGAAGGGGAAGCACGCCATCCCGATCAGCGCATACAGCGGCGTGAACACGCCGAGGGCGAGCATGAAAAGCAGATTGCGAATCAAGGCCATGAGGGATGCCCTTTCACGCGGTAAGTTGTGCGGCGACAGCCGCCAGGTCCGGGAAAATCTGCGTGCCTGCCGGCAGCGCGGGATCGTCCCGGGTCTTGCCACCCTTGCCGGTGAGCACCAGGTAGGGCTGGCAGCCCACCGCGACGCCGGCCTGCAGGTCGCGCAGGCTGTCGCCGACCACCGGCACCGTGCGCATGTCGGTATTGAAGCGCTCGGCGATCTGCATGAACATGCCCGGCTTGGGTTTGCGGCAGTCGCAGGTGGAATCGGCCGCGTGGGGGCAGAAGAAGATCGCGTCGAGACGCCCGCCCACCTGGGCCAAGGCCTTGGTCATCTTCTCGTTGATGGCGTTGAGGGTGTCCATGTCGAACAGACCGCGCCCAACCCCCGACTGGTTCGACGCGACGATGACCCGCCAGCCGGATTCGTTGAGCCGCGCGATGGCCTCGAGGGAGCCGGGAATCGGCTTCCATTCGTCCGGCGACTTGATGAACTGTTCGGAATCGATGTTGATGACACCATCCCGATCGAGCACGATGAGTTTCATGGACTTCCCTCAGGCCGACAGTCGCGAAATGTCGGCGACCTGGTTCATCAGGCCGGCCAACTGGTTCAGCAGGGCCAGGCGGTTCTGGCGCACCAGCGGCTCCTCGGCCATCACCATCACCTCGTCGAAGAAGCGGTCCACCGCCGCGCGCAGACCGGCGAGCACGCGCAGCGCGTCGGTGTAAGCCTCGTTCTGGAAGTGCGAGCGGACCAGCGGGGCGACCTCGACGATGGCGTGGAACAGCGCCCTCTCGGCATCCTCGACGAGCAGCGCGACGTCCGCCTCGCCAGACTGGCCCTCGGCCTTCCTCAGGATGTTGACGATGCGCTTGTTGGCGGCGGCCAGCGCAGCGGCTTCCGGCAGTTGCTGGAAGGCGACGACGGCCTCGAGCTTGGGCACGACCAGGTCGATGCGGGTCGGCCGCAGGGCCAGCACCGCGTCCACGGCATCCTGGGCATGACCGGCGTCGCGGAGCAGGTTGCGCAAGCGCTCGAGCATGAAGTCGAACAGCGGGCCGGGCAGTTCACTGCCGAGCACGCCCGGCGCATAGCTGGCGGCGGACGCGTCGATCAGCGCGACGAGGTCGAGGGGCAGCGGCCCCTCGATCAGCATGCGCAGCACGCCGAGGGCAGCCCGGCGCAGGCCGAAGGGATCCTTGTCGCCGGTCGGAATCTGGCCAATGCCGAAGAAGCCGACCAGCGCGTCGAGCTTGTCGGCGACCGCCAGCGCACGGCCGATGTTGCTGTCGGGCAGCGCGTCGCCGGCAAAGCGCGGGCGATAGTGCTGCTCGATGGCCTCGGCGACCACCGGCAGCGCGCCTTCGGCCAGCGCGTAGTAACGCCCCATGACGCCCTGCAGTTCGGGGAACTCGCCGACCATGTCGGTCAGCAGGTCGGCCTTGGAGAGCAGCGCGGCGCGGTTGGCGAGGTTCTCGTCGGCGCCGAGCAGGCCAGCGACGTTGCGGGCCACGATGGACAGGCGCTGCATGCGGTCGCCCAGCGAGCCGAGCTTGTTGTGGTAGACCACCGAGCCGAGCTTGACGACGCGGGGGGTCAGTCCGACCTTGATGTCCTGCTCGAAGAAAAAGCGCGCGTCCGACAGGCGCGGACGCACCACGCGCTGGTTGCCGGCGACGATGTTGGACGGATCGGCCAGCGCCATGTTCGAGACGATCAGGAAGCGGTTCAGCAGCTTGCCGGTGGCGTCGAACAGCGGGAAATACTTCTGGTTGGCACGCATCGTCAGGATCAGGCATTCCTGCGGCACCGCCAGGAACTCTGATTCGAACTCGCCGACATAGACGGTCGGGTGTTCGACCAGCGCGGTCACTTCATCGAGCAGGTCGGCGTATTCGCCGAGGGTGGCGTTCTGGCGCCCGGCCTCGGTGACCAGCTGCTTCTCGATGTTGGCGCGGCGCTCGGCGAAGTCGGGGATGATCTTGCCTTCGGCGAGCAGGGTCGGCTCGTAGGCGTCGGCGGTGGCGATGGTGATGTCGCCGCGGCTCATGAAGCGGTGGCCGCGGGTCGTACGGCCGGACTGCAGGTCGAGCACCGAGCCCGGCACCACCTTGTCGCCGTGCAGCATGGTCAGCTTATGAACGGGGCGCACGAAGGTCGCGTCGCCATCCCCCCAGCGCATCACCTTGGGAATCGGCAGCGCCTTGAGGGCATCCTGAACGATGCCGGCGAGCACGTCGGCCAGCTTCGCACCGGCCACCGTGGAGGTGTAGAACAGCGCCTCGGCCTTGCCGTCCATGCGACGCTCGAAGCGGGCCACCGCCGACAGCGGAATGCCCTTCGCCTCGAGCTTCCTGGCGAGGGCCGGGGTCGGCTGGCCGTCGGCGCCGAGGGCCACCGAAACCGGCATGATCTTTTCGGTGACATCCTTCGCCGCGGCCTCCGGCAGTACATGGGCAACGCTCACCGCCAGCCGGCGCGGCGTGGCGAACCAGCGCGAGGCGCCGTCGGCGACAGTCAGGCCGCGGGCGCGCAGGCCGGTGACAATCGCGCTCGAGAAGGCGTGGCCGAGCTTCGGCAGTGCCTTGGGCGGCAGTTCTTCGGTCAGCAGTTCGACGAGCAGGGTCGCGCCGGTCATCACGCGGCCTCCTTCTTCAGCATCGGGAAGCCGAGGGCTTCGCGGGAGTTGTAATAGGCCTGGGCCACTTCGCGGGCCAGCGCACGGACGCGGCCGATGTAGGCGGCACGCTCGGTGACCGAGATCGCCCCGCGGGCGTCGAGCAGGTTGAAGGTATGGGAACACTTCATGACCATCTCGAAGGCCGGCAGCACCAGCGGCACGGCGAGCAGGCGCTTGGCCTCGCCTTCATACTCGCCGAACAGGCGGAACAGCCAGTCGACGTTGGAATGCTCGAAGTTGTAGGTGGATTGCTCCACCTCGTTCTGGTGATAGACGTTGCCGTAGGTCACCGGCGTGCCGTCCGGACCGATCGACCAGACCAGGTCATAGACGTTCTCGACGCCCTGCAGGTACATCGCCAGACGTTCGAGGCCGTAGGTGATCTCGCCGAGCACCGGCCTGCAGGAGAGGGAGCCGACCTCCTGGAAGTAGGTGAACTGGGTGACTTCCATGCCGTCGAGCCAGACTTCCCAGCCCAGGCCCCAGGCGCCCAGCGTCGGCGACTCCCAGTCATCCTCGACGAAGCGGATGTCGTGGGCCGCCGGGTCGATGCCCAGCGCACGCAGGCTGTCGATGTAGCGCTCCTGGATGTTCGCCGGCGACGGCTTGAGCACCACCTGGTACTGGTAATAGTGCTGCAGGCGGTTGGGATTGTTGCCGTAGCGGCCGTCCTTCGGGCGGCGGGACGGCTGCACGTAGGCGGCGTTCCAGTGCTCCGGCCCGATGGCGCGCAGGAAGGTGGCGGTGTGGAAGGTGCCGGCACCAACCTCGATGTCGTAGGGCTGGAGCAGCGTGCAGCCGTGCTCGGCCCAGAAGTTCGAGAGGCGCAGGATGATCTGCTGGAAAGTCGGTTTGTGGACGGACATGGATGCTCCGCGGCGTTCGCCGCGCGGAATTGGGCGAAAGGCGGATTTTACTGGGTTTCGGCGGATAGCGAACGCCCGCGCGCACGGTCCTCCCGCCACACCGTCAGGCGCTTGTCGACCCCGACGACAAGCGCCGTGAACACGGCCGCAGCCAGAATCTCCAGCCAGGCCTGGGCCGGAATGGGCGCCGACGCAAAGACCCGATTCATCCCCGGCAGCCAGGTGAACAGCGCCTGCAACAGCAGCATCGCTGCTATCCCGGCCCAGAACCATGGGTTCGAGCACCAGCCGCAGCGCCAGAACGGGCCGCGCAGGTTGCGGCAGTTGAACAGATAGGCAATCTCGCCGGCGACAAAGACATTCACCGCTACCGTGCGGGCCTCCTCCAGGCTCGCGCCGATGCCGCGCCAGCGCAGGAACAGCCCGAAAGAGGCCAGCAGCAGCAGCACGCCCACCAGCACGATGCGGCGGATCAGCACCCCGTCGAGGATGGGCGTGCCCGGCACGCGCGGCGGGCGGCACATCACGTCGCGCTGGATCGGCTCGAAGGCCAGCGCGAGGCCCAGCAGCACCGCGGTGGTCATGTTGATCCACAGGATCTGCAGCGGGGTGATCGGGAGCGTCACGTTGGCGAGCACCGCGAAGAGGATCACCAGTCCCTCGCCGAAGTTGGTCGGCAGGGTCCAGGTGATGAACTTCACGAGGTTGTCGTAAACACCCCGCCCCTCCTCGATGGCCGCCTCGATGGTGGCGAAATTGTCGTCGGTGAGCACCACCGCGGCGGCCTCCTTGGCCACCTCGGTGCCCACGCCCCCCATCGCCACCCCGATGTCGGCGGCCTTCAGCGCCGGCGCGTCGTTCACCCCGTCGCCGGTCATCGCGACCACCTCGCCGTTGGCCTGCAGGGCCTGAACGAGCCGCAGCTTTTGCTCGGGCTCGACGCGGGCGAAGACGTTCACGTCGCGGGCCGCGGCGCGCAGCGCGTCGCCATCCAGCGTGGCCAGCTCGCGGCCGGTCAGCACCCGGGCGCCCCCGTCCGCGAGGCCCAGTTGCCGGGCCATGGCGAGCGCGGTGCCGGCGTGGTCGCCGGTGATCATCTTCACGCCCACCCCGGCGCCGGCGCAGGCCTGGATCGCCCGCAGCGCGGCCTGGCGGGGCGGATCGAGCATCGCCTGCAGGCCGATGAAGCACAGGCCGCCGGCAAGTTGCGCTTCGTCGAGTTGCCGACCGGTCGCCCACCCGCGCGCGAACGCGAGCACCCGCAGACCTTCTGAAGCCAGCTCGCGGGCGGTCGCATCGACGGCATCCACGTCCACCGCGACGGGCTCGCCGGCCGAATCCAGCATCGTCCCGCAGCGGGGCAGAATGGCCTCCAACGCGCCCTTCACCACCACTACCGAGCGGCCTTCCTGCTCATGGAGACTGGCCATGTACTGCCGCGCCGAATCGAAGGCGATCTCGTCGAGACGCGGCGACTCGGCGCGCAAACGGTGCTCGTCCAGCCCGGCCTTGCGCGCGGCAACCAGCAGGGCCGCCTCGGTGGGGTCACCGGTGATCGTCCATGCGCCATCCTGCTCGACGAGGCCGGCGTCGTTGCACAGCACGCCGGCGACCAGCAGCTCACGCAGCGGGCCCTTTGCCGACACCGGTGCGGCCTGCAGCGTGACGACGCCTTCCGGCGCGTAGCCGTCACCGCTCACCGCGTGGCGCCGACCACCGGCCAGCAGCGCACGGACGGTCATCTGGTTTTCGGTCAGCGTGCCGGTCTTGTCGGAGCAGATCACCGTCGTGCTGCCCAGGGTCTCGACGGCCGGCAGACGGCGAATGATCGCGCGCCGCCGGGCCATGCGCGCAACGCCGATGGCGAGGGTCACGGTGATTGCCGCCGGCAGCCCTTCGGGGATCGCCCCCACGGCCAGCGCCACCGCCGCCATCAGCATGTCCAGCAGCGGTTCGCCGCGCAGGCTGCCGACCGCAAACCCGAGGGCGGCCAGCGCCAGGATCACCACCAGCAGGAAGTTGGAAAAACGCGCCATCGCCCGGGTGAGGGGCGTGACGAGGGCGTCGGTCGCATCCAGCAGCTCGGCGATGCGCCCGGTTTCGGTGGCCCGCCCGGTGGCAACCACCACGCCGCCGGCCTGCCCGCCCACCACCAGCGTGCCGGCGAAGGCCATGTTGGCGCGGTCGCCGAGGACGCTGTCGAGGGGCAGAACATCCGTGTGCTTGGCGACCGCGGTCGATTCGCCGGTCAGCGAAGCCTCGGTGACCTGCAGCGCACGGGCGTCGAACAATCGTAGGTCGGCCGGCACCTTGTCGCCGGCAGCCAGCCACACCACGTCGCCGGGCACCAGCTCGACGGCATCGATGCGCCGCCGGCGCCCCTCGCGGAGCACCGTAACGTCGCTGGCCACACTCCGCGCCAGCGCTGCCAGCGCATCCTCGGCGCGACCTTCCTGAATGAAGCCGATCAGCGCATTGACCAGCACGACACCGAAAATCACGCCGGCATCGGCCCATTCGCCAAGCAAGGCGGCAATGCCGCCACTGACGATCAGGATATAGATCAGCGGCTGATGAAACTGCAGCAGGAAGCGCAGCAGCGGGCCTCGCCCGGCCCGGGCCTCGATGCGGTTGGGGCCATGGGTGACCAGGCGGCCGGCCGCCTCGCGTTCCGCAAGCCCCTCGGCGGCATTCGACTGCAGCGCCACGAAGACCTCGTCGGCCGGGCGGGCATGCCAGCCCGGCGACGTCGACGACGCGCTGTCACTCACGCAGCTTCTCGAGGCGGCGGGCCGAGAACAGCGGGCTGGGACGCCACTGGCAGAGACCCTCGCGCACCGGCTCGGGGATGTCCACATGGCGCTCCGCGGCCATTTCCTGGGCGATGATCGCATTCGGGAAGAGCGGCGCAAGATCGTCGGGGCCGCGGGGCTGCAGCGTACCCGGGTGGAGCGGCGGCGGCAGCAGCGGTACCGGCAGGTCGGCCGCGATGTTGTACCAGGCCTTGGGCATGCGGGACTCATCGAGCAGATACTTGATCTGGTCGCTCATGGCGTTTCTCCGCGTTTTATTGTCCTGGGTGATGCGCAGGCGCGTAACTGGCGGAAATCAGGCCGCGAGCAGTTCATCGACAGGGAGCCCCCAGCGCTGCATCAGGTAGCGCAGCAAGGGGCCCTCGCCGTCACTCACCGCGCCGTCGGCCTTGGCGATGATGAGCATCGCCGACAGGGCGACCTTCTGCAGCGCCCGGTCGGTGATGTCGTCGGCCAGGCGGGCGAGGCGCGCATCCTCGAGAAGGAAAACCCGCTCCTGCTCGGCTTCGGTGATGACGTCGCGGCAGCAGTCGAGCAACACCTGGATCAGGGTTTCGCGGTCGACGCCCACCATGGCGGCGGTGTCGTGATGGTTGATCCAGTCGATTTCCCGGTTGTCCAAGCGGCCGTCGGCGAGCATGGCCATCGCGATCAGGCGGGCGATGGCCGCCGGGCTGTTGGTGGGGTAAGAGCGCATGAGTGTGAAACCTGTTGGAAGGTGGGTGAGCCCCGATGATACCCCGCACCTCCGTCGAAGCGCTCGCCCCCGCCCGGCGCAGCGGCGCTCAGGCCCACCGCCGCGCCGCCGCAACGCCCAGCACGGCCAGCGCCGCGAGCACCACGGGCCCGTTGCCCCAACGGGCGTAGGGGGTGAGGCCCTGATAGCCGCGCACTTCCGCATGCAGGGCGCCGGTCGCGAAGGGCGGCAGCACGTCGCGGACGCTGCCGTCCGGCGCAAGGACCGCGGTCATTCCGGTATTGGTGCTGCGCAGCATCGGCCGCCCGGTCTCGAGGGCGCGCAGGCGGGCGATCTGCAGATGCTGAGGCTGGGCGAAGGAATCGCCATACCAGGCCAGGTTGGAGAGGTTCAGCATCAGCGTCGCTTCGGGCAGGCTGCGGATCAGTTCCTCGCCGAAGACGTCCTCGTAACAGATATTGATCGCGATCTTCTGGCCGGCCAGCGCCAGCGGCGGCTGGCGCTCGGCGCCCCGGGTCTGATCCGCCATCGGGATGCTCACCAGCTCGTAGAACCAGCGGAACATTGGCGGCGAGTATTCACCAAAAGGCACCAGGTGATGCTTGGCGTAATGGCCCGAGGGCGAACGGCCGAGGCTGATCGCCGCGTTGTAGATGTGGCCATCGCCGTCGCGGGTGAAGGTGCCGAGGATCACGTCGCCGCCGTTGCGCCCGGCGATCTCGCGGATCGTGTCCAGATAGCCGGGGGGCAGGTGTTCGACCAGCAGCGGGATCGTCGTCTCCGGCATCACCACGACTTGCGCCGGGTTGTCGCGGAGCATCTCGAGGTTGCGCAGCAGCCAGGTCTGCAACATGTCCGGCCGCCACTTGAGGCTTTGCTCAACGTTGGTCTGCAGCAGGGCCACCTTTACAGGTTCGCCGGTCGGCTCGGTCCACGCGACCTGGCGCAGACCAGCACCGGCGGCAAGAACGAGCGCTACCGCCGCGGCAGGCCGCCCGCTGCGCCGGGCGATGGCCTCGACCCCCAGCGCCGCCACCAGCGCAACGAGGCCGCCGACCCCGAACACGCCGAGGATGGGCGCGAAACCCGCCAGCGGGCTGGGCGGCGTCTGGCTGTAGCCGACGGCCAGCCACGGGAAACCGGTGAAGATCCAGCCCCGCGTCCACTCGAAGACCAGCCAGCAGGCGGCGAAAAGGATCGCGTCCGGCACGGCTCTGCCCCGCCGCAGCGCGGCGAAGGCCGCGCCGGCAAGTCCGGCAAAGGCGCCGACGAGGGCACAGAACAGCAGGATCGCCAGCGCCGCCAGCGGCATCGGCATGCCGCCGAAGCGGTGCAGCGCCACGTAGAGCCAGGACACGCCGACCAGCATTGCGCCGAGGCCGAAGGCGAAGCCGGTCGCGAAGCCAGCCCGCCAGCCCAGGCTGAGCCGAGCACTCGGGCTCAGCAGGCGGAACAGCAGGCCAAGCGCGACGAAGACGACCGGAAACAGCCCGAACGGGGCGTAGGCCAAGACCGAAGCCCCCCCCGCCAGCAAGGCGAGGCCCTGACGCCGCCAGCCCATCAGCTGCCAGCCGCGTCGGGCTCGGGGAGTCGCTCGACCAGCAGAGAATGGACGCGCCGGCTGTCGGCGCGCAGCACCTGGAAGCGCAGCCCCTCGAGCTCGACGACTTCGTTGCGCTTGGGGAGGCGCCCCAGCTGGCGGATCAGCAGTCCGCCAACGGTGTCGTACTCGGCGTCGGTGAAATGGGTGGCGAAGGCCGCGTTGAAATCGTCGATCACGGTGGCTGCGCTGACCTTGTAGCGGCCGGGCTGCTCGAGGCGGATGTTATCGGCGGTCTCGTCGAAATCGTATTCGTCCTCGATGTCGCCAACGATCTGCTCGAGCACATCCTCGATCGTGACCAGCCCGGAAACACCGCCATATTCGTCGACGACGATGGCCATATGGTTGCGGCTGACCCGGAAATCCCGCAGCAGCACGTTGAGGCGCTTGGATTCCGGCACGAACACAGCCGGACGGAGCATGTCGCGCAGGTTGAAGGACTCGCCGGCAAAGATGCGCAGCAGATCCTTGGCGAGGAGGATCCCGACCACATCGTCCTTGTTTTCGCCGATCACGGGAAAGCGCGAGTGGGCGGCCGCGATCGCGAAGCGGGTGATGTCCTCGACGGAATCGTCAAGGCTGAGGATGTCCATCTGCGCCCGGGGGATCATCACGTCGCGAACCTGCATGTCGGCAACATGCAGCGCGCCTTCGATCATCGCCAGCGCATCGGCATCGAACATGTTGCGGTCGTGGGCCGCGTGGAGGATGTGCAGCAACTGTTCGCGGTCTTCCGGCTCCCGGGTCAGCAGCGCGGAGAGGCGTTCGAGGAGTGAAGGCTTACTACTGGAAGGTTCCATAAAAAGGGTTGATGAGAAATGGGCGATGGACAATGACCGGAAGCAGGCGCTTCACCGCCATTGCCCATCGCGCATGGCTCACCCGGTTAGTCAGCACTCTCTGCCGTAAGGGTCCGCAAAGCCAAGGCCGGCAAGGATTTCACGCTCCCGGGCCTCCATCACATCGGCATCAGCATCATCCTCGTGATCGAAACCTTGCAAATGCAGCATACCATGCACGGATAAATGGGCGTAATGGGCATCCAGGGGCTTACCCTGGTCTGCGGCCTCGCGCTCGACGATCTGGCGGCACAAGACCAGATCACCCATCAGCGGTAGGCCATCGGGCAAAGGCATGTCCTCACCTTCCCCATAGGCAAAAGTGAGAACATTGGTCGCATAGTCCTTGCCGCGATAGTCGCGGTTAAGTTCGCGCCCTTCGTCCTCGTCGACGATGCGCACGGTGATGCGCGCCGCACCGGGCTCCGCGGCACGCAGCCAGCGGCGGAAATCGGCGCGACAAGGTACGCCATCCCTGTTGCAGGCATATTGCACGGACAGGTCGAGGCGACGGGGCAGTCTGGTTTCCTTCATTGCTGGGCGGTCTGTTGTTGGGGGTGGCGCTGCTCGCGCTGACCATGGCTCTCGTATGCAGCAACGATGCGCGCAACCAGCGGGTGGCGCACGACGTCTTCCTTCTGGAACCGCGTGAAGGCCACTCCGCGCACGCCAGCCAGCACTTCCACCGCATCGGCCAGCCCGCTCTTGTGACCGCGGGGCAGATCGACCTGGGTGAGGTCGCCAGTGATCACCGCCCGGGAGCCGATGCCGATGCGGGTCAGGAACATCTTCATCTGCTCCGGCGAGGTGTTCTGGGCTTCATCGAGGATGATGAAGGCCCGCGACAGCGTACGCCCGCGCATGAAGGCCAGCGGCGCGATCTCGATGCAGCCGCGCTCGAAAAGCTTGGCGACCCGATCGAAGCCCATCAGATCGTAGAGCGCGTCGTAGAGCGGACGCAGATAGGGGTCGACTTTCTGGGCCAGATCTCCAGGCAGGAAGCCCAGCCGCTCGCCGGCCTCCACCGCCGGACGGGTGAGGATGATGCGCTCCACGTGCTCGCGTTCGAAGGCATCCACCGCGCTGGCCACCGCAAGATAGGTCTTGCCGGTGCCGGCAGGGCCGACACCGAAGGTGATGTCGTGCTCCTGGATCTGGCGCAGGTAATCGACCTGCCGCGGCGTACGTCCGTGCAGTTCGCTCTTGCGGGTCATCAGCACCGGCGCCGGGCCGACGTCCTCGGACTGGTTCGACAGCTCGATGAGACCGAGCTGGATGTCGTCCACCGACAGCGGCCCATCGGCCTTGTCGTAAAAGTGGCGAAGCGCGCGCGCGGCGCGATGGGCCTGGCTCGCCTCGCAGTGCAGCGTAAACCGCTCTCCCCGACGCGCGATGCTCACGTCGAAGGCGGTTTCGATCTGGCGGATGTTTTCGTCAAGCGCCCCACACAGGTTGGCAAGGCGCACGTTGTCGAGGGGATGCAGGATGATCTCGGTAGGCTTCATCGCTGCCATGCTGCCAGAGCGGCTCCTCGCAGGAAAGCCGGAATCCGATCTTCCATCAGTCCCTCACCACGATCTCGCCGCGCAGCGAATGGGGCAGCGCGGACACGATCGTCACCTCGACGAATTGACCGACCAGGCGCGGATTGCCGGCAAAATTGACAACCCGGTTATTATCAGTGCGCCCGGCAAGCTCCTTCGGGTCCTTCTTCGACGGGCCCTCGACGAGGATGCGCTGCACACTGCCGACCATCGCCGCACTGATACGCGCAGCATGCTCCTCCACACGCTTCTGCAGGCGCGCCAGGCGGGCCAGCTTCACGTCGGCCGGCGTGTCGTCGGGCAGATCCGCCGCCGGCGTGCCGGGGCGGGCGCTATAGACAAAACTGAAGGAAGTGTCGAAGCCCAGATCGTCGATCAGCTTCATCGTCGCCTCGAAGTCGGCTTCGCTTTCGCCCGGGAAGCCGACGATGAAGTCCGACGACAGGGAGATGTCCGGACGGGCAGCACGCAGCTTGCGCACCAGCGATTTGTACTCGAGCACCGTGTAGCCGCGCTTCATCGCCGCCAGCATCCGGTCGGAACCGGCCTGAACCGGCAGATGCAAATGCGACACCAGCTTGGGCAGGCGCGCATAGGCATCGACGACCCGCTGCGTCATTTCCCGCGGATGCGAAGTGGTGTAGCGGATCCGCTCGACGCCCGGAATGTCGTGGACGCATTCGAGCAGGAACGCGAAGTCGGCCGTCTCCCCCTCGGCGCCATCCATCGGCGCGCGCCACGCATTGACGTTCTGCCCAAGAAGCGTGACCTCCCTGACCCCCTGCGCGACCAGCCCCGCCACTTCGGCCAGCACATCGGCGAGCGGCCGATACACCTCGTCACCCCGGGTGTACGGCACGATGCAGAAGGTGCAGTACTTCGAGCAGCCCTCCATGATCGACACGAACGCGCTCGCGCCCTCCACCCGAGCCGGGGGCAGATTGTCGAACTTCTCGATCTCGGGAAACGAAATATCCACCTGCGACCGTCCCGACGCCTTGCGCTCTGCGATCAGCTTGGGCAGCCGATGCAGCGTCTGCGGTCCAAACACCAAGTCCACATAAGGCGCGCGATGGACGATCGCCTCCCCTTCCTGGCTCGCCACACAACCGCCGACGCCTATGATCAGCCCGGGATTCTTCTGCTTGAGGTGCTTGACGCGCCCAAGATCGTGAAACACCTTCTCCTGCGCTTTCTCGCGCACCGAGCAGGTATTGAAGAGGATTACATCCGCCTCTTCCGGGTTGTCGGTCTTCTCCAGGCCACCGGCCGCCCCGAGCACATCCGCCATCTTGTCCGAGTCGTACTCGTTCATCTGGCAACCGAAAGTCCGGATATATAGTTTTTTCATCGCGTCATCTTGACCAGAATGCTTCAGGCTCCTATTATAGCGGGCTTCAGTCGGTGATGTAGCTCAGACGGTTAGAGCGACGGATTCATAACCCGTAGGTCGGCAGTTCGATTCTGCCCATCACCACCAAGAGATTCATGCATTGAGGTCGACCATGTGTCGGCCTTTTTGCTTTTGATCCGCAGGGCGGGTCCATTGCCGGGTGTCTGTCAGGGATGCGCGCGCCTCCGGGCACCCTCAGACGGCGCGCTTCACGCTGTTCTCTGTCGTCGACTTACGACGTTGCTTTCTCGCGCACAAAAAAAAGGCCGGCTAATGCCGGCCCTTTTTTTCATCAGCGAACCGTCAACTTGTAACATCAAGCAGCAGACGCTTCACCTTCAGCAGTTGCCACTTCACCTTCCGGACGATCCAGCAGTTCCACAAAAGCCATCGGCGCGTTATCCCCATCACGGAAGCCGCACTTCAGGATGCGCAGATAACCTCCGTTACGGGACGCGAAACGCGGGCCGAGCTCGTCAAAAATCTTCACGACGATCTCGCGATCGCGCAGCCGATCGAAGGCAAGACGGCGATTTGCAAGATTGGGCTTTTTGCCAAGCGTGATCAGCGGCTCGACAACCATACGCAACTCCTTCGCCTTCGGCAAAGTCGTCTTGATAACCTCGTGACGCAGCAGCGAGTTCGCCATGTTGCGGAGCATAGCCTGACGGTGGCTGCTAGTACGGTTGAGCTTGCGAAGACCGTTACGGTGACGCATCTTTAATTACCTCTTTTTTCTTTACGCTCAACCGAGCTTTTCCAGCCCGGCCGGCGGCCAGTTTTCAAGTTTCATGCCCAGCGTCAGCCCACGCGAAGCAAGGACTTCCTTGATCTCGTTCAGCGACTTACGACCCAGATTGGGCGTCTTGAGCAATTCCGTTTCGGTGCGCTGAATCAGATCACCAATGTAGTAGATGTTCTCAGCCTTAAGACAATTCGCCGAACGAACCGTCAATTCGAGATCATCAACCGGGCGCAGCAGGATCGGGTCGATTGCCGGCGCCTTTGGTGCTTCAACGGCAGTCGGAGTACCCTCCAGATCCGCGAAGACCGACAACTGATCCATCAGCACGCGAGCCGCAAAACGAACCGCCTCCTCCGGATCCACCGCCCCATTCGTCTCAATATCAAGCACAAGCCGATCAAGGTCGGTACGCTGCTCCACGCGAGCACTTTCTACCGAGTAACTGACACGGCGAACCGGGCTGAACGACGCGTCAAGCACGATACGGCCGATTGCCTTGGACTCCGATGCTGCAGGTCGTTGATTGCCCGGCACATAACCGCGCCCCTGCTCGACCTTGATCTGAAGATCAAGCTTGCCACCGGGCGCGAGGTGCGCCAGAACGTGGTCCGGATTGATGACCTCTACGTCGTGGGACAATTCGATATCGGCGGCCGTCACAACACCTTCGCCGGCCTTGACCAACGATAACGTAGCTTCACCGCGGCCGTGCACCTTGAGAACAACCCCCTTCAGATTGAGAAGCAGGTCAACAACATCCTCCCGCACTCCGTCCAGCGTCGAGTATTCATGCAGAACGCCCTCGATCGACACTTCGGTCGGCGCGTAACCAGGCAGAGACGAAAGCAGAATCCGTCGTAGCGCGTTACCAAGCGTATGACCGAAACCGCGTTCAAACGGCTCCATGGTCACACGCGCGTGCACCGGCGAAACATTCTGCACCTCGATGATGCGCGGTTTCAGCAGAGCATTACTTTGCATCGACAATCCTTCTATAGAGTCACGCGCTACGCGCGACCGCCATTAACGCGAATACAGTTCGACAACGAGACCCTCGTTCAGGGTCGCGGGGAGTTCAGGGCGCTGCGGGTAGGCCTTGAACGTACCCTTGCCGGCCTTCGAATCCACAGACAGCCACTCCGGGAAACCGCGCGATTCCGCAGCCTCGAGCGCAGCTTTTACGCGCAACTGGTTGCGCGCGCCGTCGGTCAACTGGATCTCATCGCCCGGACGAACCGTGTACGAAGGGATATTCACGCGCTTACCGTTAACCAGCACGCCGTTGTGACGGACAACCTGACGTGCTTCAGCGCGGGACGCGCCGAAACCCATGCGATAAGCCACCGCATCCAGGCGACCTTCCAGCAGCTGCAGAAGATTCTCGCCGGTCTGGCCCTTGCGTCGATCCGCCTCCGCGTACGTCTTGCGGAACTGACGCTCGAGCACCCCGTACAGCCGACGAATCTTCTGCTTCTCACGCAGCTGCACGCCGTAGCCGGACAGGCGCTGCCCAGACTTCTGACCATGCTGACCGGGCGCATAAGAACGACGCTCGATGGCACATTTGTCGGTAAAACATTTTTCGCCCTTCAGGAAGAGCTTCTCACCCTCACGGCGGCACTGGCGGCACTTAGGGTCAAGATTACGAGCCACTGTTCAACTCCTTGTCAGATACGACGCTTCTTCGGCGGACGGCAGCCGTTATGCGGAATCGGCGTGATATCGGTGATCGTCGTGATCTTGATACCCAGCGCATTCAGCGCGCGAACGCTGGACTCACGGCCAGGGCCAGGGCCCTTCACGCGCACTTCCAGGTTCTTGATGCCACACTCGACAGCAACCTTGCCAGCAGCCTCAGCCGCGACCTGAGCCGCGAAAGGCGTGCTCTTGCGCGAGCCTTTGAAACCAGCACCACCCGAAGTCGCCCAAGACAGCGCATTGCCCTGGCGATCGGTGATCGTGATGATCGTGTTATTGAAAGAAGCGTGCACGTGAGCGATGCCCTCAGCGACGTTCTTCTTGACCTTCTTGCGAACCTTCGCAGCAGTCTTAGCCATGTCTTATTCCTGATTACTTCTTGCCGGCGATCGCCTTGCGCGGACCCTTACGGGTACGGGCATTGGTCCGCGTGCGCTGGCCACGAAGGGGCAGACCACGACGATGGCGCACCCCGCGATAACACCCCAGATCCATGAGGCGCTTGATACTCATCGTCACTTCACGACGCAGATCACCTTCGACGGTGAACTTCGCCACTTCATCACGAAGCCGTTCCATGTCGGACTCGGTCAGATCCTTGATTTTCGCTGAGCGGCCGACATTGGCCGCGTCGCAGATCTGCTGCGCACGAGTGCGCCCGATACCAAAAATCGCGGTCAAGGCGATTTCAGTGTGCTTATGGTTGGGAATGTTTACCCCTGCAATGCGGGCCATGCGTTCACCCCAAAATACTAAACATTAAATTATAAAGAATGCGGGTGACCGCATCAACCCTGACGCTGCTTGTGGCGCGGATCTGTACAGATCACGCGAACAACACCTTTGCGACGGACGATCTTGCAGTTTCTGCAAAGACGCTTGACCGATGCCTGAACTCTCATTTTTTGCTCCTGACTGCATTTCTATTATTTCGCTCGGAAAACGATCCGGGCCCTGCTCAAATCGTACGGCGTCAACTGCACCGTAACTTTGTCGCCAGGAAGAATCCGTATGTAGTGCATGCGCATTTTCCCGGAAATATGGCCGAGTACCACGTGACCATTTTCAAGTTTTACCCTGAACGTCGCATTGGGAAGGTTCTCAAGAACCTCACCCTGCATCTCGATATAATCTTCCTTCGACATAAGCTTACTTGAGCGGTGCCCTGGCGCCCTTGAAGTTGGCCTTTTTCAGCAAGCTCTCGTACTGGTGAGACATGATGTAGGCCTGCACTTGTGACATGAAGTCCATCGTCACCACGACAATGATCAACAATGACGTCCCGCCGAAGTAAAACGGAACATTCCACTTCAGAATCAGGAACTCCGGCAGGAGACAAACCAGCGTGATGTAAATAGCACCAGCCAACGTCAACCGCATCAGAATCTTGTCGATGTACCTTGCAGTCTGCTCACCAGGCCGGATACCCGGCACGAAAGCTCCACTCTTCTTCAGGTTGTCCGCAGTCTCCTTTGAATTGAAGACAAGGGCCGTATAAAAGAAGCAGAAGAAGACGATCGCAAGCGCGTACAAAATCACATAAATCGGCTGTCCTGGCGCCAAAGTCGAACCCAGATCCTTCAGCCAAGTCATGCTCTCCGACGAACCAAACCACTGAGCAAGCGTCGCAGGAAAAAGAATAATGCTTGACGCGAAGATCGGGGGAATCACGCCAGCCATATTTAGCTTCAATGGCAGATGCGAACTTTGTCCACCATAGATCTTGTTTCCTACTTGCCGCTTCGCGTAGTTCACCAGAATCTTCCGCTGGCCACGCTCGACGAACACAACGACCGCTGTCACCGCAACCACAAGCACACAGATCACCAGCGCCGTAAAAGGATGCATAGCACCCGTCCGGACCAGTTCGAACAAGCCACCAAGCGAATTGGGCAGGCCAGCTGCAATCCCCGCGAAGATGATGATCGAGATACCGTTGCCCAGCCCACGCTCCGTAATCTGCTCACCCAACCACATGAGGAACATCGTACCGGTAACCAAGGTCGACACCGTAACGAAGCGGAACATCATCCCTGGCTCAATCACCAACCCCTGCTGAGACTCTAGCGCAATCGAGATACCCAGGCCTTGGAACAACGCGAGCACAAGGGTACCGTAACGCGTGTACTGCGTGATTTTCCGACGGCCAGCTTCGCCCTCCTTCTTAATTGCTTCGAGTTGCGGCGAGGCCACAGTCAACAACTGCATGATGATCGATGCCGAGATATACGGCATGATCCCCAATGCAAAGATGGTAAAGCGCGACAGCGCACCACCGGAAAAAAGGTTAAACACCCCGAGGATGCCACCCTTCTGGCTCTTGAAAAGATCCGCCAGTGCAATAGGATCAATACCCGGGACCGGAATATGCGCACCAATCCGATACACGATAAGTGCGCCCACAAGAAACATCAAACGACGCTTCAGGTCGCCAAACTTCCCGGGGGCTGCCAGAGCAGACGGTTGAATAGCCACGCTAAGCCTTACTCGGCCGATTGAATGGAACCGCCCACAGCCTCGATGGCCGCCTTGGCCCCTTTGGTAACACCGACGCCACGCAGATTCACCTTGCGAGTGATCGCGCCCGACAGAATCACCTTGGCAGCCAGCGCATCGGCGGCAACGATACCCGCCTGCTGCAGGACCAACAGATCAACATCATCGACGGGAAGAGCCTCGAGCTCCGAAAGACGGATCTCAGCAATGCGCGCCCGGGTCAGCGAGACAAAGCCGCGCTTCGGCAGCCGACGCTGCATGGGCATCTGACCGCCCTCAAAGCCGACCTTGTGGAAACCGCCCGTACGGGATTTCTGACCCTTATGACCACGGCCTGCGGTTTTGCCCAACCCACTGCCGATGCCACGGCCAACACGCTTGGCGGCATGCTTAGCACCCGCCGCCGGTTTTATAGCATTCAGGCGCATTTAAGCCTCACACTTAACGAGGTAAGCAACCTTGGTGATCATGCCGCGCACCGCAGGAGTATCCTGCAGCTCCACCGTGTGATGGAGGCGACGTAGGCCAAGACCGCGAACAGTTGCACGATGGGACTGCTTCGTACCGATAACGCTTTTGACAAGCGTGACCTTAAGTTTCTTATCGGACATGAGTTACCCCTGGATCTCTTCCACCGTCTTGCCTCGCTTTGCAGCGATGACAGAAGGCGCATTGGTGGCCATGAGGCCGTTCAGCGTCGCACGGACAACGTTGTAGGGATTGGTTGAACCGATAGATTTCGCGATAATATCGGTAACACCCATCACCTCAAACACCGCCCGCATAGCGCCACCGGCAATAATGCCGGTACCCGTCGGCGCCGGTTGCATCAGCACCGACGACGCTCCATGCTTTCCTACCACAGAATGATGCAGCGTGCCGTTCTTGAGCGACACTTTGCTCATCTTGCGACGCGCCTCTTCCATCGCTTTCTGCACGGCGACCGGGACTTCGCGGGACTTACCCTTGCCCATCCCAACCGCACCGTCACCATCGCCAACGACGGTCAGCGCAGCGAAGCCGAGAATCCGCCCGCCCTTGACAACTTTCGTCACACGATTGATGGCAACCATCTTCTCGCGAAGGCCGTCATCCCGCTCTTCGGAGGCCTGTGCTTTTTTATTACCTTGCTGCTTAGCCATGCTAAACCTCGCTTAGAACTTCAATCCGCCTTCGCGGGCGGCATCGGCAAGCGCCTTCACGCGGCCGTGATACTGAAAACCCGAACGGTCGAAGGCTACAGCCTCAATGCCGGCGGCTTTTGCACGCTCAGCGATAAGTTTGCCGACCAATTCTGCAGCCGCCTTGTTGCCGCCATTAGGAACCTGAGCACGCACCTCCGCCTCTACCGTGGACGCCGCCGCAAGAACCTTTGAACCACAACCGGCAATCACTTGCGCGTAAATGTGGCAATTCGAACGGAACACTGACAGACGGACTGCCTTCATTTCCGCAATCTTGGCACGGGTTTTCCGTGACCGGCGCAAACGCGTTTCCTTCTTGGTGATCATGATCCGCCCTTACTTCTTCTTGGTTTCTTTCAGGGTAACCACTTCGTCCGAGTAGCGGACACCCTTGCCCTTGTACGGCTCCGGCGCGCGATAAGCACGAACTTCAGCGGCAACCTTGCCGACAGCCTGCTTGTCGACACCCTTGATAATAATTTCGGTCTGGCTCGGCGTTTCAACCTTGATTCCGGCCGGCATCTGGTGAACAACCGGATGCGAAAAACCCAAGGACAAATTTAGCTTGTCACCCTGCGCTTGGGCACGATAGCCCACGCCCACCAGGGTAAGCTTGCGCTCGAAGCCCTTCGAAACCCCCGCCACCATATTGTGGACCAGAGCACGCATCGTGCCCGACATCGCCTTGCCGTTTACGGCACCTACGATCGCCGAACACTGAACACCAGCCTCGCCACGCTCAACTTTCACCGAAGGGTGTAGTGCCTGAGTCAAACTCCCCAGGGGACCTTTGACCACAATTTCATTCGCAGCGATGCTCACATCTACCCCAGCCGGGACCAGGACAGGATTCTTGGCTACACGGGACATCTCTACTCCCCTTAGGCCACGATGCACAGCACTTCACCGCCAGCACGGGCAGCGCGCGCAGCGCGATCAGTCATCACACCCTTAGGGGTGGACACAATCGCCACGCCCAAGCCATTCATTACGCGCGGAAGATCATCACTTCCCTTGTAGACCCGGAGACCAGGCCTGCTAACGCGCTCGATTCGCTCAATGACGGGACGACCGGCGTAATACTTGAGAGACAAACCAAGCTCGGCTTTACCTTCGGCCTGATTAACTACGAAGTCATCGATATAACCTTCGCTTTTCAGAACTTTGGCGATAGCAATCTTCAGCTTCGACGACGGCATCGCGACAGAGCTCTTTTGCGCCTGCTGCGCGTTACGAATACGCGTCAGCATATCGGCGATCGGATCAGACATGCTCATATCTTCGACCCCTTACCAGCTTGCCTTGGTCATGCCAGGAACCTCGCCACGGAAGGCAACTTCACGCAGCTTGTTACGGCAAAGACCGAATTTACGGAAAACACCACGCGGACGGCCGGTCTGTTCACAACGGTTACGTTGACGAATGGGACTGGAATTGCGCGGAAGCTGCTGCAGCTTGAGCCGCGCAATCATGCGCTCCTCGTCAGACAGCTTGGCGTTGTTGATCTGCTCGAACAGCGCAGCACGCTTGGCAGCAAACTTGGCGACCATTTTCGCGCGCTTTTCTTCGCGCTTGATCAAGGACAGTTTCGCCATAAAACCCTCAGCTCTTGAAAGGGAACTTGAACGCAGCGAGCAGTGCGCGCGCTTCGTCATCCGACTTTGCAGTCGTGGTAATGCTGATATTCATCCCGCGCAGAGCATCGATCTTGTCGTACTCGATCTCCGGGAAAATAATCTGCTCTTTAACCCCAAGGTTGTAGTTTCCACGACCGTCAAAACCCTTACCGGCGATGCCACGAAAATCGCGGATACGCGGCATCGCAATCGTGACTAGACGATCGAGAAATTCGTACATGCGGGGGCCACGCAGCGTAACCATGCAGCCAATCGGGTAACCATCACGAATTTTGAAGCCGGCAATTGACTTCTTGGCCTTCGTTGTCACCGGCTTCTGGCCGGCAATCTTCTGCAGATCGCCAACCGCATAGTCGAGCACCTTCTTATCACCAACCGCCTCACCAACACCCATGTTCAGGGTGATCTTGGTAATCCGCGGGACTTCCATAACCGAACTGTAACCAAACTTCTGACGAAGCTCAGGTGCAACGGTCTCTTTATAGAATTCTTGCAGGCGAGCCATGACTATCCCTTACGCATCCACTACTTCGCCGCTGGACTTAAAGACGCGCACCTTCCGCCCATCTTCAAGCACCTTGAAGCCGACACGATCCGCCTTCTGCGTCGCAGCGTTGAAAAGCGCTACATTCGAAACTTGGATCGGCATTTCCTTCTCTACGATACCACCCACCTGACCCTTCATCGGGTTGGGGCGAACGTGCTTCTTCACGCGATTGATGCCTTCAACCAACACCACATCGCCGTCGACACGAAGCACGGTACCGCGCTTACCCTTATCCTTCCCCGTAAGGACGGCGACGTCGTCGCCTTTGCGAATCTTATTCACAACAACTCCTTAGAGAACTTCGGGCGCAAGAGAGACGATCTTCATGAACTTCTCCGTACGCAGTTCGCGCGTCACCGGCCCGAAAATACGCGTACCAATCGGCTCGCCCTTGTTATTCAGCAGAACCGCGGCATTGCGATCAAACTTAATCAGCGAGCCATCGGGACGACGCACGCCCTTTGCCGTACGAACCACTACAGCACTGTAGACGTCACCCTTCTTGACACGCCCGCGAGGGGCCGCATCCTTGATACTCACCTTGATGATGTCACCGACACCGGCGTAACGGCGCTTCGAGCCGCCCAACACCTTGATGCACATCACATAACGCGCGCCGGTATTATCGGCGACGTCCAGCATCGTTTGCATTTGGATCATTTAAACTCTCCAACTTGATCCGCTAGTCGCGGCCAGTCTTGGATCCCGTTCGGGTTGATTGGACTTGCACAGGAACCGTGCAAGAGCAAAGACAGCAATAATAATGGCTTGCCAACTTCTTGGCAAGCCATTTCTACAACTAACCTAATCAGACTGGGACAACCGACTCAAGAACCTTCGTTACCCGCCAGGTCTTAGTTTTCGAGATCGGGCGAGTCTCTTCGATCTCGACGAGATCACCCTCTTTCGCAACGCCAGCCTCGACATGAGCATGGTACTTGGCAGTACGCGTGATCACCTTGCCATAGAGCGGGTGCTTGACGCGACGCTCGATCAACACGGTTACCGTATTGGTCATTTTGTCACTGACAACGCGACCAACTTCGACGCGCTTGTTTTTCTTGACTTGATCGTTCATTTCGCACCCGCCTTCTCGCGAAGAATGGTCCTTACTCGCGCGATGTCCTTACGAACCTTGCCGAGCTGCGAATTATTGCTGAGCTGCTGCGTCGCAAGCTGCATGCGGAGGCTGAACTGAGCCTTCAGCAATTCCAGCAATTCTGCGTTCAGCTGCCCGGCGTCCTTCGCGCGCAATTCCGAAGCTTTCATGATTTACCCCACCATCCGGACAACGAAGACGGTCTCGATCGGCAGCTTGGCCGCAGCGAGGCGAAACGCCTCCCGAGCCAGAGCTTCGTCAACACCATCCATCTCATAGAGAACCTTGCCGGGCTGGATCTCGGCTACCCAATACTCCGGGCTACCCTTACCGTTACCCATCCGCACTTCCGCCGGCTTCTGCGAGATCGGCTTGTCGGGGAAAACGCGAATCCAAATGCGACCGCCCCGCTTGATGTGGCGGGTCATCGCACGACGAGCAGACTCGATCTGACGAGCAGTAAGACGACCACGCCCAACCGCCTTCAGACCGTACTCGCCAAAGCTTACCTTGGCACCGCGGGTGGCGAGACCCTTATTGCGGCCCTTCTGCTCCTTACGATACTTCCTTCTCGACGGCTGCAGCATCATTCACTCCTGCTTTATTGGTCCGTTTTGCGCCATCAGCCTGATCGCCGCCTGCGCGGCGCGCGGGCCGCTTCGCGCCCGGCTTGCTGTCGGCACCCTCATTGCGACGACGGCCCCGGCGATTGTCGCCTTCGTTTTCCGTCGCAGCAGGCTGCTCGTTACGGGCGAGCGCCTCGCCCTTGTACACCCACACCTTGATGCCAATGACACCGTACGTGGTGTGAGCTTCGGAGACGCCATAGTCGATATCTGCGCGCAGGGTGTGCAGGGGCACACGACCTTCGCGATACCACTCGGTACGGGCAATTTCAGCGCCGTTCAGACGACCCGAACTCATGATCTTGATGCCCTGGGCGCCCAGGCGCATCGCATTCTGCATCGCACGCTTCATCGCGCGGCGGAACATGATCCGCTTGACGAGCTGCTGCGAAATCGAATCGGCGATGAGCTGAGCGTCAGTCTCAGGCTTGCGAACTTCCTCGATGTTCACATGCACCGGCACACCCATGATGCCCTGAAGATCAGCCTTCAGCTTCTCGATGTCCTCACCCTTCTTGCCGATCACAACGCCCGGACGAGCGCTGAAGACCGTGATACGGGCGTTCTTGGCGGGCCGCTCGATGACGACACGACTCACGGAGGCGTGGGCAAGCTTCTTCTTCAGATGCTCACGGACCTTGATGTCCTCATTGAGCATCGTCGAATAATCACTACCGGCAGCAAACCAGCGGGAGCCCCAGTTACGCGTTACCGCCAGACGAAAGCCGGTCGGATGGATTTTCTGTCCCATGGGATCTCCTTACTCTCCAACCGTCACGTAAATGTGGCAGGTCGGCTTACTGATGCGGTTGCCGCGACCCTTCGCACGAGCGGTGAATCGCTTCAAGGTCATCCCTTGCTCGACGTAGATAGTCTTCACGCGAAGCGCATCGATATCCGCACCATCGTTATGCTCGGCATTGGCGATAGCCGACTCGACAACCTTCTTGATGATCTTCGCGCCCTTCTTCGGGCTGAAAGTCAGGATGTTAAGCGCTTGTTCAACAGTCTTGCCACGGACCAAATCCGCAACCAGACGGCCTTTTTGTTCCGACAGCCGCACGCCGCGGAGAATGGCTTTGGTTTCCATCGTCATCTCTCCTTAGCGCTTGGCCTTCTTGCTGGCAGCGTGACCCTTGAAGGTGCGGGTCAGCGCGAATTCGCCGAGCTTGTGACCAACCATGTTCTCAGATACGTACACCGGAATATGCTGACGGCCGTTATGAACGGCGATCGTCAGCCCAACGAAATCCGGCAGCACCGTGGAGCGGCGCGACCACGTCTTGATCGGACGCTTGTCATTGGAGGCCCGAGCGGCGTCAACCTTCTTGAGAAGGTGAGCGTCGATAAAGGGGCCCTTCTTAATAGAACGTGCCATGTCTTACCTCTTATCGCTTGTGCCGACGCTGAACGATCATCGAGTCGGTGCGCTTGATGCTGCGGGTACGATAGCCCTTGGTCGGCTGGCCCCACGGGCTCACCGGGACACGACCCTCACCGGTCCGGCCTTCACCACCGCCGTGCGGGTGATCAACGGGGTTCATCGCCGTACCGCGAACGGTCGGACGAATACCACGCCAACGATTGGCGCCAGCCTTGCCAATCTTGCGCAGGCTGTGCTCCTCGTTACCCACTTCGCCAATGGTGGCCCGACATTCGATATGAACACGACGGATCTCACCGGAACGCAAACGGACCTGAGCGTAAATACCTTCCCGAGCCAACAGCTGTACGGACGTTCCCGCTGCACGGGCAAGCTGAGCACCCTTACCGGGGATCATTTCAACGCAGTGCAGCGTCGTACCAACCGGAATATTACGAATCGGGAGAGCATTGCCAGCCTTGATGGGCGCCTCAGAGCCACTCACCACGCTCTGGCCGAGGACCATACCCTTTGTCGCGATAATGTAACGACGTTCGCCGTCCGCATAACACAGCAGCGCAATGTTCGCGGAACGGTTCGGGTCATATTCCAGACGCTCAACCTTTGCAACGATCCCATCCTTGTTCCGGCGGAAATCGATGACACGATAGTGTTGCTTATGACCACCACCCTTGTGACGCGTGGTGATGTGTCCGTTGTTGTTACGACCCGCCGTCTTCGACTGCTTTTCGAGCAGCGATGCGTGCGGCGCGCCCTTGTGCAGCCCGGCATTAACAACCTTGACGACGGCACGACGGCCGGCCGAGGTCGGTTTGACTTTAACGAGTGCCATTTTGCTTACTCCCCGGCCGCAAAGTTGATTTCCTGGCCCGGCTTCAGACAAACGTAAGCCTTCTTCCAGCCTTTGCGACGCCCCATCATCTTACCGAAGCGTTTTTCCTTGCCCTTCACGTTCGACACCTGAACGGCCTTCACTTCAACCTTGAAGAGAAGTTCGACCGCGGCCTTGACCTCAGGCTTCGTCGCATCGCTGGCAACACGGAAAACCACCTGCTCGTTCTTGTCAGCGATGTAGGTCGCCTTCTCAGAGATCTGCGGCGCGAGCAGCACCTGCATCAGACGCTCTTCCTTGAATGCGCTCATTGCCACATCTCCTCCATCTTGGCGACAGCACCCTTGGTCAGCAGCACATTCGGGAAGCGCACCAAGGACACCGGATCGGCCTCACTGACTTCAAGAACGAGGACGTTCGGAAGATTGCGAGACGACAGGTACAGATTTTCATCAAGGGCATCGGTGATCAGCAGCACCGACTCCAGGCCCATGCCCTTCAATTTCTGGGCGAGCAGCTTGGTCTTAGGCGCCTCAACAGCAAATCCCTCAACGACCGACAGACGCCCCTCACGGGCGAGCTGCGACAGAATCGCGGCGACACCAGCGCGGTACATCTTGCGGTTTACCTTATGGCCGAAGTTCTCGTCCGGGGAGCTCGGAAACGCGCGACCGCCCCCACGCCAGATCGGGCTCGAACCCATACCGGACCGCGCGCGACCCGTACCTTTTTGACGCCACGGCTTGTGAGTGGTGTGCGAGACTTCATCCCGGCCCTTCTGGGCGCGATTGCCGGAGCGTGCATTGGCCTTGTAAGCCACAACGACCTGATGAACCAGGGCCTCGTTGTACTCGCGACCAAACAGCGCATCGGATGCTTCAAGGGTGGCCGCGGCCTGACCCTGTTCATTCAACAGCTTCAGTTCCATCATGCCTCCTTCAGCCACCAGCCTTGACAGCCGGGCGAACAACCACATCGCCACCGTCATGACCGGGCACGCCGCCCTTGATCAACAACAGGCCACGCTCAACATCGACGCGAACCACTTCAAGGTTCTGCACCGTGCATTTCGCCGCACCGAGATGACCGGTCATTCGCTTACCCGGGAACACACGACCCGGATCTTGCGCCATGCCGATGGAACCGGGGACGTTATGGCTACGGGAGTTACCGTGGGTTGCACGGCCGGAACCGAAATTATGGCGCTTGATCGTGCCGGCATAACCCTTACCGATCGACACACCACTGACATCAACCTTCTGGCCGACAGCAAAAATATCGACACCGACGACATCGCCAGCCTTAAGCGAAGCAAGGCGATCAGCATCAACACGGAATTCCTTGAGAATGTGACCCGCCTCAACTCCCGCCTTGGCGAGATGGCCAGCCGCAGCCTTATTGACACGACTGGCACGCCGAATACCGAAGGTCACCTGGACGGCGGAATAGCCGTCCGATTCAGCCGTTTTGATCTGGGTCACACGGTTATTGGACACATCCAGCACAGTCACCGGAATGGACTGACCATCCTCAGCAAAAATGCGAGACATGCCCACCTTGCGCCCGACAAGGCCTAGACTCATTTTATTCTCCTTACCCTGGTTGCGATTGACCAGGACCGATTGTCATTACAAATGCGCCAAAAAGCGCAAGGGCCGGATTATATCGGCCCTTGCGCCCTAAGCGCAATAGGTTTCGCTTTACTGCAGCTTGATTTCGACATCCACACCGGCCGGGAGGTCCAGCTTCATCAGCGCATCGACAGTCTTGTCGGTCGGATCCACGATGTCCATCAGACGCAGATGGGTGCGGATTTCGAACTGATCACGGGAGGTCTTGTTCACGTGCGGCGAACGAAGCAAGTCGAAGCGCTCGATACGGGTCGGCAGGGGCACGGGGCCACGGACAACGGCGCCGGTACGCTTCGCGGTATCCACGATTTCAAGAGCGGACTGATCAATGAGCTTGTAGTCGAAAGCCTTGAGGCGGATACGGATTTTCTGGTTTTGCATGGTGCTTCCTAAAGAGCCGACGGTGCGACGCCCCATGCGCCGCACCCTTGTGAATATTACTCGATAACCTTGGCAACGACGCCGGCGCCGACGGTACGACCGCCTTCACGGATGGCGAAACGCAGACCTTCCTCCATGGCGATCGGCGCAATCAGCTTCACGGTCATGGAGATGTTGTCGCCCGGCATGACCATCTCGGTGCCTTCCGGCAGGCTGATGGAGCCGGTCACGTCCGTAGTACGGAAGTAGAACTGCGGACGGTAGTTGTTGAAGAACGGGGTGTGACGGCCGCCTTCTTCCTTGGAGAGGACATAGACCTCACCGGTGAAGTGGGTGTGCGGCTTGATGGAGCCCGGCTTGCACAGCACCTGGCCGCGCTCGACGTCTTCACGCTTGGTGCCACGCAGCAGCACGCCGACGTTGTCGCCAGCCTGACCCTGGTCCAGCAGCTTGCGGAACATTTCCACGCCGGTACAGGTGGTCTTCACGGTCGGCTTGATACCGACGATTTCGATTTCCTCGCCGACCTTGACGATGCCGCGCTCGACACGACCGGTCACCACGGTGCCACGGCCGGAGATCGAGAAGACGTCTTCGATCGGCAGCAGGAAGGGCTGGTCGATGGCGCGCTCCGGGGTCGGGATGTAGCTATCGAGCGCGTCAGCCAGACGGAAGATCGACGGTTCACCAATGTCGGACTGGTCGCCTTCGAGGGCCTTCAGCGCGGAACCCTTGACGATGGGCACGTCGTCGCCCGGGAAGTCGTACT